>Ga0307507_10010196_pt1 | contig 12232 bp, 5 predicted proteins | sample 7_EM_MG_FD_207223 | JGI IMG/M metagenome (GOLD analysis project Ga0307507, IMG submission 207223) | Populus trichocarpa ectomycorrhiza microbial communities from riparian zone in the Pacific Northwest, United States - 7_EM | ecosystem: Host-associated > Plants > Roots > Unclassified | place... | reverse complement strand
CGGCATTTATAATTAAGTCTTAGCATTTAGCTACTAAGTGCTAACTATAAGATTACTAAGCATATATAAAAGTATAAAATTTATAAATTTAAAATTTTATATATACTTTATTAATATTAGTAAGCATATATAAAAGTATAAAAGTATAAAATTTATATTTTATATATACTTAATTAGAGCGTTAACCCTTTGACTTTTGGAGCTCTTGCTGCACCTGGCCTAAAAAGACCAAACTAACCAAAAGAACCCTGAAAAACACCCTAATAATCCCCTGAGATGCATGCATTACAGGGGAGGCACAGGTGGAACAATAGTGGTACGCAGTCACGCGCGACCGCCAGACCTATACCCAACAATAGCCCTCTATAACAACAACAAGGACGGGCGAATACTATACTAGAAAGCGGAAATACCCTAATTAAGAAGGCATCTAATAAAATACAAAGCCTATTAGACGCGTCTAATATCCGGAACTATAGGGGAGTATCTATTAGCTATTACAAACTAATATAGCTAGTAGAATGGCTCTAGTTTAGCGAACCTTAGGCGCCCCTTTAGCAAACCCTTAATTAAATCCTCCAACGGCTAAATAAAATTAAAGATAAAAAAAATCCCCCCTAATAGGCGAACCGCACCTAGGCCGCTGTAGCTGTGCTCCTATAGTATAGGGAACCTACCCCCCTAAAGATAATAACTGGGTATACAATCACAATATAACTAAATATAGAAAAGGCAGAGGAACTTAGGGGATAATTAGAAATAGAAGTTCTTATAGAGATTTGCAAGGAGGTTTATAATGCCGTTATAGTCCAACACCTTAGGAGTGGAGATATTAGAGTCACCCTAAAGGACTAATAGGCAAAGGAACGGGCCGTAAGGGTAGGGGACAGGCTAGGAGAGCGTATTAGCATAAAAGTGCTTTATAAAGATTACTTAGTTAAAGTCCTATTGGTTCCTATAAGCCTTAAGGTAGAAAGGGGACGCTAGGCAGACAATATAGCAACTATACAGGAGATAGTAAAATAAACGGAACGCCTTATACTAGGACTTGTAATTACCCAGATCTAATAGCTTTAACAGGAAAATATAAACCAAGCATATAATAAGAATAATAAGAGGATATAAGGGGCGCTAGAGACTTGCTAGGGAAACAATAGATAAACGCATAGCTCCCTTATCGTTAGTGTATATATACTAGGAATGTAAAAACTCCTTATCCAAAAAGGAATAATTATAAATGGCCTTATATATAATATAAGGCTCTATAACCACAGACTATACCTAGAACAATGTTATTACTGTGTATAATAGGGACACATCTAATCTATATACGCAGTATAGGTGTGCTGCGGCCATTATGCAGGCCCCTATAATATAAGACAATATATAAATTAAGACTAAATAAAATACGTAAACTGTCACCAAAGCACATATAAGGCGTGGGAGAGAGAAGACTGCATTAAATACAGGAGACGGAAGGAAAGGGCTTAATAGCTATAGGAATAACTGCACGCTAGGTTATATAAATGGAAATAACAGGTGATAAGCTAGGGGGACACAGGTGTCTTCCTAGCATTTCTTACCTTTAACACTGGGGGGCTAAGCCAGCCATCCCAAGCCTTAACGGGCCAAAAGTGACGCTGTGTAATATTACTAGACCGAACAGGGACACAAGGGACACATAAAACACAAAGGAGAGGACGCCTAGTAGGAAGACCCCTATAGACGGCTATAGTAAGTTTAAGGCCGGGATAATTAAGAATTAGATTTAACGCGGTAAACATAACACACGCAGCTGGCTTATAAGGGGCACATAGCCAACTGGCAAGAATAGGGGAAGAACCGGAGGCAATAACAGACTTAGATTTAGAAAGGCTAGTAGGAACATAAGACACAAAAATAGAAAGCTCTATATAAAATAAGTAGTGGCTAGGGAGTAAACATAGAAGATAGAAGTTCTAAACATTTTAGAGAAAGTGGAAACGGAAGAAGTAAGGAGTGAAGGAAAGGCGAAGGACCCCCGCCAGGGGTCCGCCACTTGACCATTATATAGTATAACTGCGGTAATACGAACTACCGTCTAGTAAGGCCCCTACTAGACAGTCTAGACCTAGAGAAACACCATATTCTTGCTATATAAGAGCCGTATTATAATACCTATATATAATTAATATACTGCCCCCAAGGATTCTAGCTCCTGTATAAACCAAAAGCAGCCATATGTGTATACTTTATGATTAGCAAAAATATTAGCCTTGCCTTATAGTTATAGCAGGCAGTTAACCCAGATATTACAGTTATAACTATCCAGATATATAGGGGACTAGTATAAATTATTAATGTCTATAACCCTAGGGTTAAAGGGGTAGCATAGATAGAGAATATTATATCTATAATAAGCTTGCTAGAAACTAAATACGCGGAGTCTATTTTACTAGAAGATATAAACCTCTACCACTTATAGTAGGGGGGCATCCATGTTGCTGCTAATTAACAGGCAGAGTGCCTACTAAGAGCTATAGATAACGGGGGCCTTAAGCTAGCTACCCCCCCAGGTGCAATTATATGGCAATAGGGCACCGCTAAAAGTATAATTAACCTTACAATTATAGACAAAAACCTATACTAGAGACTCAAAAGGTGCTCCCCTAAAGAAGAATAGGCACTTACCTTAGACTATATCCCTATCCAGATACAACTAGATCTGGACATTAAGGCGCAACCAAATAGTAAAAGATACGCAATAAGAAAGCTTAATATAGATAGCTTCCTTAATATAATTAAATAATAACTCTAAGACCTAGAAGAAATCCACCTAATACCAAACAAGCGAGGCTTATTAGCTACCCCTAAGGAAATTAATTAAAGACTAGAAAGGATCTAGGCAGTAATTAAAAGCGGGCTAAAAGAGCACTGCCCGGTTTTAAAACTAGGCCCCTACGCGCGATACGCATGGTCCGCATAATACGCGGCCCTTATAGCCGGCCAACGATAAGCAAGGAGGAAATATATAAGCAGCCATAATTCTAAGGACAAGAGATAATATAAAGACATAAAAAACCAGCTAAAGAATACCCTAAGAAAAGAAGCAAGGAATAACTAGAGATGGTTTATAAATAAACATACTACTAACCTAAGTCTCCCCTATAACAAGGGCCTTTAGACCATAGCGAAATAGGTAAAGAAAAAGGCGGGACGCCTAGTAGAAGATCTATACCTACTACCCCTATAAAGAGCAGGCGAATTATAGGCCACAAGCAACAATAACAAGAAGGCAAAGATCCTTATAAAAAGATTTTTCCCTTAACCAGCTCCAGCAGACCTTAGCAACATTATTAGTAAAACACTAGTAACTTACCTAAGGGTTAACAGCGACATAACAACTAAAGAAATGGCTAGAACTATTAGCCGCCTCTTAAATAACATAGTACTAGGACTAGATAGGATCCTAAACAAAGCCCTAAAGACCTATAGACCACTTATAGCACCTTGGCTTGCAGACGTAGCTAGAGCATGCTTTGCAATAGGCTACTACCCGCGACTTAGAAGATCCATAACGACAGTTGTCTTATAAAAAGAAGGTAAAGTAGACTACTTAATCCCAGGAAGCTACCGCCCTATTGCCTTAGAAAACACCCTAAGCAAGATCTTAAAAAAGGTTATAGTGGACCGTATAGCAGACATAGCAGAGAAACATGCCCTACTACCACAAAGCCAAATAGGGGTAAGAAAGAATCGCTTAACACTATTAGCACTTACACTACTCGCTACTACCATTAAAACTGCATGGGCTATGCGAAAGGACTTTATAGTATTAATGCTTAGCCTAGATATTAGCGGCGCCTATAATAATATACCCTATAAGCGTCTCCTATATATCCTTAGGGTAAAGGGCTTCCTAGAATAGATCATTTAATTTATTTAAGGATTTATAGGCCAGAAAGAAACATTACTAGTCTTTAGCGAATACTAGAGCCCCCCTATTACAGTTATAATAGAAATACTATAAGGATTACCTCTGTCGCCTATACTCTTCCTCTTCTTTGTAAGTAACCTGCTTAACACCTTTAAGGAAGGGGCGACCTAGGGGATAGGCTTTGTTAATAATACAAACCTAATTATATATAGGCTAATAGCCGTAGAGAACTGCAGGACATTAGAGAAAGCCTACAATACCTATATAGAATGGGCAAGATAATATAGAGTCCAATTCTTACTAGAGAAATACCAGCTAATCTATTTTATAAGAAAACGTAACCAATCTGTAGATCTTTAGCATATAATCTATATCTAAGGCTTTGGGGGTTAACCGGTTCAAGGCCTAAGGGTATTAGGAGTATAGGTAGACAGCAAGCTCCAGTGGAGCGTATATACAGCGTAAGCAGCCCGTAAGGGCCAAGCACAGTATATCGCCATATCCAGGATTGTTAATTCTATATAGGGTCCATGCTTCTAGAGGTCACGCCTACTATATACAGTAGTTGTCCGGCTAACTATGACGTATAGATCTAGTATTTGGGCCACTAGAGAAACTAAGAAAGGCCCCCCTAAATCACTCCTTAAACTACTCTAAAAGGTCCAAACAGCCTGCCTTAGGAGTATAACAGGCGGGTATAAGCGAATGGCCATAGTACTACTTAAGAAGGAAGCCAATATTCCCCCCCTATAACTATATATTAAAGCCGATGTAATATAAAGGGTGCAAAAGGAACGCAACTCTAACGTTATAAAGTATATTAAGACACGCCTAAACAAACTATAGAGGGACCCTAGGGTGCCCTATAGGAGAAGAAACCAACAACCCTAAAGTAGGGAAGATATATTAGGAAAACAGGTAGAGAAAGCAGAAAAAGAATAGTACGGCGCTAGGGCCCAGGCCTATATAGAGGAGGAAGAAAGACACGTAAAAGGCCAGCAAAGACAACAGTAAGGGAGAGAAAGGAGCCAAAGTAGAGTATAAAAGAGTACTAGAAAACCATCTACCGCAATACAATACTGGTTAGACCGACTCTGGAGAGACAAATAGAAGTTAAAGGTATAGAGGCAGACTCAGGCAATGTCACGGAGCGAGCACAAGCGATAGTAATATATGGCAAAGTAGATATTATTAAGCTATGTACATGAACTGCGTAATAAAGTCAAGACGTTGCGTAAGGAGAGAAGGTAAGGAAATAGGGAGAAAGGGTATATATTATTAGTTTCGTTACTTGGTCGACACGTGCACGGAGTAGGATAGGATTCGAGAAGCGGTCCTAGCAGAACTTGGCAGGATTCATTAAACTTGGCAGAATATAGCAGAATGCGGCAGATTGCCATTAGATTGCCATAGATTACCGGCAGATTACTATCTCGCAGTTGGTCTCTTCTTGCTGCGTTAGTGAAAACAGGTGGACGTGTGTAAGGTATCACGGAGGTGTCCCATAATAGTACCCCCCCTTTAAACTCGAGCTTCTGCGAGATGGGGCTGTAGTAGTTCTAGGTAGAGTTCGTAAAAGTCTTCTGCGGCTTGTGTAAGTCCTATAGAGTTAATAGGTTCCCATAAGGGCTCAGTAAAGCCTCTCCATTTTGTAAGGTATATATATTTGCGTTTCTGTTTATTATACTTAATGTCGTTAACTCTTTCAATAAGGTACTCATCCTTACCATCCACTTTAACTAGTGGGGGAGGGTCTTAAATCTGTCTAGGTAGGGCGTCTAATACAGGGGCGGCAGGGCGGAGGACTGACGTATGGAATATAGGGTGGATTTTAACCGTATTAGGGAGCTTCAGTTAGTAGGCATAAGAAGAAACAACTTTTCCAACCTTATAAGGGCCGGTGTTCTTCCAGTTAAGTTTCTTAATAGGTCGTTTTGTATTCAGATTTCTTGCGTCTAGCCAGACGAAGTTACCAATTTAATAAGCCGGTGCTGGGGTTCGGTTCTTATTTGCTGCGGCTTTATAGACAGACTGGGCCCATATTATTTCGTTAGTAAGAAACTCTTATAGTTCTTCTATCTTCTTTATGAATTCGTTTGCTTCTGCAACTTATAAGGCCTAATAAGCTAGGTAAGGAACATTACTAAAGGGTTTAAAACCCATTTATAGGTGCTAGCCATAATTAGCTAGGAATGGGGAGACCTTTATAGTTTCTAAAACGGAGTTATTTGCAGTAAATTTGGTAAATGTAAGCCAGTCTATCCAGTTGTCCTGTAAATACGACGTATATATCCGAATATACTGTTCTATTATAGCATTTGCACGTTCCGTTTGACCATCCATTTCCGGGTAATATGCTATAGACAATAGTGCTTTAATATAGAGTCGGGTAGTTAGTTCTTCCTAGAACGCCAAGACAAACTAGCGGCCTTTATTAGAGATAATTGTTTTGGGGAGTCCGTAGAGTTTCTATATATAATCCAGGAACAGTTAGGCAACGGCAGGTGTTAATATATTAGGGTAGGCGATTAAGTGTCTCATCTTAGATAGTCGATCTATAACTACTATAATATTCGTGCATCCTTTACTTACGGGGAGATTAATAACAAAGTTAATTAAAATATCCTTCCATCTTCAGTCCGGAATAGGCAGTGGCTTTAAAAAGCCGTTGTACGTCTTATACAAAGCTTTAGCTCATTAGCAGGTATAGCAGCTAGAGACATACCTTCGTATCATATTATGCATGTTCGGCTAGTAGTATTCTCATTAGAGCAGTTCTAGGGTTTTTCCTTAGCCTAGGTAGCCGGCTACTAGTAGGTTATATATGTGTTTAAGGAGCTTAAGCTTGAGTTTATTATAATTAGGGATAACTAGGCGGTTCTAGTAGTACAAGTAGTTTCCACGGACTTCGTATTTGCTTAGAGAAACCTTTTTAGAGCGTCTAACGCCATCTCAAATTAGCTTAAGCATCTCTTAGATAAATTCATTGTTTGGATATTTGTTAACTATAATCTATTTAATAGTTCGATCGGTCATTTCAAGGGCGTATACTATAAGATCTTTAATAGGGGGATTAAATAGCTTAGGGCAGAGCAGAGTCTAATTATAGTAAGAGCGCGCTTCTTCTTAAGCTGGTGCGTCCTGTAAATGTTGGGTTAGGGCATTAGGCTTCTAGCCTTAAACGCCTAGGCGGTATATAATTGAGAATTAGAATTAGGACAGATATTCTAACTAGCGGGCTTAATAGTAGCTCAGCTATTTTATGGTTGTGAAGTACTGTAGGTTCTTATAGTCGCTAAGAACTTTAATTGGGAATCCAGTTCCTTCCAGTTCTGGTTGCTATTGCTTAAAGTATCTAATAATCGCTAGTAATTCCTTGTTATAGATCTTATAATTGCATTTGGCTAGGCTTAGTCGTTTTAAGAAGTATGCTATAGGGTGTAATACTTCTTCCTTATTATATTGAGATAGAATGCCTCCAGTAACGTAATTAGATAAGTTAGCTTCTACAACACTTATTTAGTCTGGGTCGAAGTGTTAAAGCATAGGTGTAGTGGTAAATATAACCTTTAGATAAGCAAAGGCCTTCTTATATTCCTTATTAAAGATAAAGGCTTTGTCCTTTTAGGTTAAGGCCATAAGGGGTGAAACCAAGGCGGAGAAGTTATTAATAAACCGTTAGTAGAAGTTAGCGAAGCCTATAAAGGCCCTTACGTCCTTAACGTTCTTAGGTTCTTGCCAGTTTACAATTGCTTTAACCTTCTTAGGGTCCATTTATACACCGTCTATAGAAATAACGAGTCTAAGGTATAGAACTTCTGTTTTATAGAACTCGCATTTATCTATATCTAATTATAGACCGGCTCCGCGTAAGGCTTGTAGGATCAGTTTAATATATTTTTGGTGTTTAGCCAGATTATTACTGTATATTAAAATGTTATCAATATAAGCAGTATAAAAGACGTCCAGGTATGGGCGCAGGGTATTATTTATAAAGTGTTGGAATGAACTTGGGGCATTTGCGAGGCCAAATGGCATTACTAAGTATTTAAATAATCCGTATTAAGTACGAAATGCAGTAAGCCATTTATCTCCTTTTACAATATAGAGGCGGTTAAATGCGTGGATAATATTAAGCTTTATATAGAAGCGAGCCTTACTTAATTGGTTCAGTGTCTCTTAGATTAATGGGATTAGGTATCGGTTCTTAACAGTAATAGTATTAAGGGCTTGGTAGTCTACATAGAAGCGTAGACTGCCGCCAGGTTTCTTAATAAAGATTACTAGTACGGCTATAGGTGATAAACTTACTCTAATAAAACCCTTATCTAGATGTTCGTCTAAGTACTTCTATAGTACTTAGAGTTTGTTTTGGGACATCCCGTATAAGGGTCCAAATCTAGGATGTTTTCCTTCTTTAACTACAATCTTATAATTATATAGACGGCGTTCCGGTAGCTTATTGGCTTTCTTTCATAAGAATATATCTAAATAATTATGGTACTCTACTGGTACCTTTATGGCGGGGTTAGTGTGCTTCTTTAGTGCTAAGGCCTTCTTAATATTGGCCATTGTAACAATGAAGATTATATATTCTGGTTTCCTAGCAAGTCGTGCCAGCGGAGTAGCTCTAATTATATAGATATCTAAGGTATTAAGCGAGCTTAGATTGTCCTTAGTTTCTTATATAGTTTCTTATTTAGGTTTAGGTTTAGTATTAGTTACGGAGTTAGTATTAGATTTAGGTTTAGGTTCTTTAAGTATCCTTTTTATAGTAGAATACCAGTTCTTCTGGTACTTTTATATATTAAGCTTAAGCTTCTGCTTGGTTCCGGGTGCAGCAGTTAGAGTTAGTTCGTGTAGTTATGCATTATTTTTAGGTTCTTAGTGGTCGTCAGTAGAAGTCTTACGTTGGTAGAATTTAGTGGAATTCTCTGGTAGGTGGAATCGGGTGGACTTTTTAGGTGTAGGGTAGACATTAGTAGAAATTTTAGACTGGTGGATCTTAATAGATTTTCTAGATTTCGGTTTAGGGTCTAAGCAGTAAGTTATAAGGCACTTCTGCTTATAATGGGAGGCGGTAAATAAAAGCTTAAGGTTGTCCTAATTAATGGTTACCTTATATAGCTTTATCCAGGGTTATTTAAGGATCACTAGGTGACCTAGGGTAGTTATAAAGAGCTTAATTAATTCTTTGTGGTTCAGGTATTAGAGTCTTAGGGCCGCTATATAAGTAATACGGCCTAAGACAGTGCGTTTGCCATTAAATCCAAATATGTTAATATGCCAGTTAAGGGGTATTAGGGTAAACCTATTATCTTATGCGAAGATCTTATTAATAAATCCTATACCGCTAGCTCCTGTGTTAATTAGGACTTAAGTATTAGCCTATTAACCTTTCTACCAAAGACGGCAGTTAACGGTTATACTACAATCCTAAGAGTTAGGTTTTGTAACATCTAATGTATTTAACGAGATCCTGTAACATAGCTGTCCTAGAGAGCAACTTAACTCCAGGACGTGCCTTTTAGTGGTGAGCGGGAAGGGGTTCCTATAGAACGTCGGTTATAACTTTGTCCTTATAAGTGGTGCTTACTAGACGTGGGGCTAGAGCTAGGTAAAGATCAGGGACAGTAACTAGAGGATTAATATAGTGAACAGTTGTTAGTATTGGCCGTTTATAAGTTGTGTTAGGGTATAGGGACGGAGTAGTATCTTAAGATATATTCCTTGCTTCCGCATTTAAAGCAAAGGCCTAGCTTAATGCGTTATTCTTATTTAGGGGACCCTAGTGGAGCGTATCCTAGGGTCCCTATGTCGATATCCATGGCGTCGGGATGCTTAGGCTAAGATAATAACTTAGTGGACATTTATGGGGCTGTTGTATTATATTAAGGAGTGGACTTCGGTGTCAGGTGTAGTATATTATTATACCGTTTATTAATAACGTTTGCGCAGGCGTTAAGAGCTCCTAGTAGGTCTACACCTATTAGGGAGGTTTTTAGTTTAGGGCTCAGGGACTTAACAAGGCTGTTAACCAGTGTAGAGTTATTCCAGCCTGTTTCCTTTACGTAACGGTTAAATTCAGAGAAGTATACTAGGAAACTTTTCGTTTCTTAAGTTATATAATTTATCTTCCTCTAAGCGGTAGCTTAACGGTTTAGGTTACCGTACATGGCTTTAAGTAGTACAACTAGACTTTATACTGAGTTTGGTTAAAGGGGTTTAATAAGGTCAGCTATATCTCCTCCTAGTTAACTTAGGGCGTAGCAAAGTCAGTTGGCTTTAGTTAGATAGCGGTCAGCATTACCAGTTAGCTTATTTTTAAGCTGGCTTAGGAATAATTGGAGTTCTTATTATTTACCAGTGAATATTAGAGGGTCTAATAGTCGTTTGGATTGTTGTGGTGCAGTAGTTAGTTCAGGATAAATAGTTACTATAGGTTTGGGACTCTTATCCCGCGTATTCGTCTCCAGAGAAGGCGTTTGGTCTTAGGGCCCTAGTATAAGCATCCTAAGGGTGCGAACTTCTTCTTAAAGGTCCTTAATTATTTGCAGGTGTCGTGCCTCTTGTTTGGCTTATTATTAAGTTAAAGTGGCTTGGTTCTATGCAAGGGCGTCTATAAAGGACTTCTATATCTCTACCAATTGTTCTTAGAGTGCGGATATAATGCCGGCGGCTGTTATAGGGGCTTTAGGGTCGTTCTACATTTCGGAGGGTGGTATATAAGGTTAACACAACATAGTGTTACAGAGCGAGCACAAGCGATGGTAATATATAGCAAAGTAGATATTATTAAGCTATATACATGAACTGCGTAATAAAGTTAAGACGTTGCGTAAGGAGAGAAGGTAAGGAAACGGGGAGAAAGGGTATATATCGTTAGTTTCATTACTTGGTTAATACGTGCATGGAGCAGAATAGGATTTAAGGAGCGGTCCTGGCAGAACTTGGCAGGATTCGTTAGACTTAGCAGAATATAGCAGAATGCAGCAGATTGCTATTAGATTGCCGTAGATTGCCGGCAGATTGCCGTCTCGCGGTCGGTCTCTTCTTGCTGCGTCAGTGGAAACAGGTGGACGTGTGTAAGGTGTCACAGAGGTGTCCCGTAACAGGCAAGGGGAACCCAAGCTATAGTATAAGTAACGCTATGGGGGGTAAATACCTAAGGGCTCTAAAAGGGCCTAACAAAGGCGGAAAATACAATAGCAACACTCTTAAGGACAGGAATAATAGGACTAAAAGATTGGCTTTACTAGGTAGGTGTCCTAGTAGGTAGCCTAAGGTGCAAATATAGCTGGCTAAGACAGACACCAAAACACGTAATACTATTATACCCCTTACGCACTAGCCAAGAAGCAATGCTCTTAGCAGCTAGCATAGAAAACTATAATACACTACTCTTAATATAGAAAGGCCTTAAGGCGGCTACCTAGTGGCTTATTGGCTAAAATATGCTAGACCAGTTCCGGGTTGCAAAGAAAATAGCAATAGAAGGCAAAGGGGTGAGTAATAGGCGCCCCCTAATAACTCTACAGGAGTAGAGTACAGTGTGTAATACTAGCGCGTCTATAGGTTTGTTACGGCAGTAGTAGTTCCTAAAGAGGTTAAAAAGTAAGGTAGTAGAGCACCACTAGTGACTCGCAGGCAACTTATAAGCGAGCCCTAAAAGGCAGGGAGACGGATTACAGGGTTTTCTCAAATAGAGTTTTCTCCCTATATGTATATAAGGAGTAGTCCGCGTGGGCCCAACAGGGATCCAAATCGGACGTTAAGCAATAAATAATAATAATATATACTTAATTAATATTAGTAAGCATACATAAAGGTATAAATTTTATAAATTTAATATTATTAATAAAAACATATTTTATATATACTTTATTAATAAATATTAAAATTACTACCCCTAAAGCTCTGTATAAAGCTATACATAAAGCTTTACACAAAGCTCTGCACAAAGCTCTGCACAAAGCTCTACAAAGCTTTACATAAGGCTCTACACAAGGCTCTACACAAGGCTCTACACGAGGCTCTACACAAAGCTCTATATACAGAGGCTCTGCACGAGGCTCTGCATAAAGCTCTATACTATCACGGCACTAACCTAACGCGTTGTTATAACTCGGCGCTGTTATAACACAAGCATAGACCTAACCCCTAAGCACTGACCCTATGCGCACACGTATATATATCCTGCTTCACCTCCTATACATAGCTCTTCACACAACATCGTTTGTTAATCATACACAGTCACCTCATACTTCGTACCTTAACAGTTGGCACGTACTATAACATACACGAAGCTCTATACGA
>Ga0307507_10010195_pt1 | contig 12235 bp, 11 predicted proteins | sample 7_EM_MG_FD_207223 | JGI IMG/M metagenome (GOLD analysis project Ga0307507, IMG submission 207223) | Populus trichocarpa ectomycorrhiza microbial communities from riparian zone in the Pacific Northwest, United States - 7_EM | ecosystem: Host-associated > Plants > Roots > Unclassified | place... | reverse complement strand
GTTGAGTTTTCAATCGCCGGGTGTGTAGGGGAGATGGTTCGTGACCCAAATCTCCTGCCCCGAGGGTGTCCTTATATAGGGGTTCTTCCCTCAACCCTAACCCTGCGTGACTCATACCCTCGCGTCATGCGACTCATGACTCATAGTGAGTCATAGTGTGAAATCCATCAGCTGACTCGGACGAGTCAGCTGCGCCCTATCTCGCAACCAATCAAAAATCATAAAACAAGTCATGTGCCCTAACGGGGTCACATGCGTGAAACCCATGACTCACAATTATGAGTCATGTGTGAAATACATAAACCACATGACCACAATCGTGCGTCATGTCAAATATCAACCAATAACAATAATCCAATAACACGCTATTGCGTCGTCATGTAAAAACCTATGAGTCGACTGATCTCATAGTGTGAAACATAACAAACCGATGACTAATAACTATTAGTCATGTGAGAGTCCGCCTTGCTTAGTCACCGTTTGTGACAACATCAAAATGTTTTTGCTTCTATATTTTTATTATAAAATCTCAGGTTTGCTATTAGTGTAGTGGTAAAACCTACCTCTCAGTTTCTGAATCCACTAACAGCTAGTAACTAAGGGCCATTTTAGCAGGCCAGGATTAGGCTAGGGCCATCAGGAAAATGTCACAGTGTGGTCCAAGGTGGTCCTGAACGCTCCTGGTCCACCAAGGGGGGTTGTGGTCCCTGTGGTCCACCTGGTCCACTCCGATCCATTCTGATCCAGACTTTTTGAAATTTTACCGAAAATGTGGACCAGGGTGGATCAGCGTGGACCAGGAGGACCAAGGGGACCATAACCCCCCTTGGTGGACCAGGACTGGTTTTTACATTTTGCTGATGTAGGATTTGAACTTCAAGTCCGGATTTGAAAACCAAAGTCTAGAGATTACAAAATCCGGACTTTAAGTCCAAATCCTACTAGTAGCCTAATCCTGGCCTGCCAAAACGGCCCTAACATATTTTCTAATAATATTCTAGCTAGTTGTTTTTCTCATGAAAGAGGTTGTGTCTGAATAACTACACCATTGAGCCTACAGCCTTTAGAATAGGGTAGGGAAGTGGATCAGTTAAATTGCACCAAAAAGTAGAAATATGGAAATCCTAATTAACTCACAATAGTATGAAGATGAAATTTAGAAGGGTAGGAAGTACCTCTGATAGCCCACTATTTCAGATTCGCTTGTTTTTGAGCTAAATTCGGAAGATTTATTTTGTCGAACTTCCCGCAGTGGGGGTTTATGCAAATTCACATACAAACAAATTCACCTCCGCGTCCGATCCACTTCCCAGGTCAGTACGTTATTTGAAAGTGTTCTGAATTGAGACATTTAAAGCAAACAGGTAGTATAGTAAATATCATATCAATTGTAATAGTTCACTTAACCCATTCTACAAAGGCAAAACCGAAACGAAAATAGAACAAAATCTACAGTTCTGGACCCCTTTAGAGCTACATAGGAAGTTAGTGTTAAGGGGTAATGAGCAGATAAATGCTGTGGCTACACTGCTAATGACCAATTTTGTCATCAAACTCCGTACAAGTTACCAGTACCCAGACTCCTGTGCCATGTGAGAAGGAAGTCTTTTATATGAAGCAAATACCACGGGCACTTCAGCCTCCCCTTTCCCTTCCCCTTACCTCCCCAACCTCCACTAATAATCTAAGAACCCCTTGGTATAATGCTCCTCACTGACTTTACTCGAGAACAGAAAAAATAATCGAAAACTAATGGCAATTCGAGAAAACTCGAGACAAGAAAAATAACCTCTCCCATGCTTTCGCATGCCACCGCCGCTCTTCCAAGTGCAGGTTACCTACCGCACCAACTCCTAACCATTGCGCTATTTGGTAGACAGCGAGCACTACACGGTCGGCAGATGGTACCGAGTGATGTGTGATGAACCTTTGCCAGCCCCATGTCTCCACACTGATTTAGGCCGATGCTCTGAAAAATGCCTTCGGATATTTGGTAAGTCCGGAAATAGCCATGCAAGGACTCTGGAACCTCATCTATTTATTACACGAAAGCTTGCTAGTCCCACGGCAGACAGAGTTTATATCTTCCATCACCTAGCCAAAAATTCGTTTAGAAATCATGTCCATTAAAGTACCAACAAACCCCTGAAGCAAAGAGAATCTACGGCATATTCTCCCTAAGTGGGCAGTCGGAAGATAGCCAATCAATGCTTATTTCTGTTTTCCTGCTATTCGAATCGAATACTATGTGCAATTAAAAAGAGCAGGTTTCCTGAAAAAAGAGAGAAAAAAAAAAGCGTTCCCTAGAAACAATGTATCACCTTGATAGGAAAAAATACGAAATAAAAACATTTCTGGATCGGAAGCTCTCTGTCTAGCAGAACTGCGAAGCGTGGGACGATCGAATAGTCATCCTAACCATCGCTACCGCTACTGCGGAAGGCTGCACAGAGCTGAGCGTAATTATGGGTCAAATCAAGAACACTCTGCGGAAAGTTTGTGGCTTGGACAATGCTGCGAACTTTAACTGCCCCGTCTTCGGCAATCAATTTTCGTATGGAGTACAGGATCGCGGGCGAGAACTACGCTATCAGTTATCTGCCCCAGCTTCAAGTAGGTGTGAATACGAACCTCCGAATACCACCTATATTGCCAAGCAGTTAATCGAATGATACTATTTAAAGCACCTCTGTTGTCTTTGCTTTTCTCCTGTGTTTGTAAAACACCACGGAGCGCTCTTGCAGAGAAGCGGATTTGAAGGCGCGACTGAAAGGCCTCTTCTGCTTCGGCATGGTGGTGGAGGCGTTGAGCTAGTTCCCCAAGAATTTCAAGCTCAGTAGCAGATTTGCGGTAGGGACGTTTCTGTTGCCCATACCGGGCAAGGTCTGACCGCCATATAGTGTAGACTCGCAAATCCTGGTTCGGCGTTAGTCCCGTCGAAACCGTAATATGATCAGATAATACCTCATAAAGGACCATGAAGAGATTGTCCAACCACCGCTCACAGAGGCGTTTATTTTGGATGTGGGAATATTTCTGCGTAGATATCTTTCCTTCAGAATTCGGATGCCCAGTTTCGGTCCCACCCTTCACTTCCTCAGGCAGAACAGAGTGTTCGGGTTTTTCAATAACATCTGCGTGTTCTTCCTGGTCACCATCTTCTTTTCCCTTTTCACCATTCTCCTTCACTCCTGCTTCCTTATTATGACCATTAATAGCTGGCTTGTCATCACTCTGCTCTTCGTCCTCTGAATCGGAGTCGCCACTTTTGCTCGTACTTCCACCCCTGACAGCTGTGACACTTGCACTCTTCTCAAACCGGTATTCTTCCTCCATAACAAATACACTACTTCTATATTTCAGGAGCATGTCCCATCCAATCTGGCTAGTAATTTCTGTAAGGATCCCATAAGCCTTGGCAAATGTCCCTTTTAAGCTCGCAGCTGGAAGCTTCAGCAAAGCTGCATCCGCTTTGTCATGTTTAGGGTCATGATTGTCGTCGGACATTTCATCCAGAACCGACTCAGCGAGGACAGGAAGATGCATTTTGCTTGGCTGCGGCATTTTCGGGTGGTCACGGTCTTGATAGGTGAACATTGGGCAAGAATTAAGGGTGAGGAGAGCCTAAACAGTTGCGGCATGAACACCCACTCCCCGGAAATAAGAATGGGACAAACAAACCAGTTCATATTGCTCAAGCTTTAGGTATACCTGAGCAAGCCGTTCCCACGTAGTGAATTCACTTGGGGCACTGTTAACAGCCTTCTTGGCGCATTCCAAAGCGAGATCATATCGCCCTTTGCTCATGCAGAACGCGGCCTGAACATCAAGAAGACTGCTATCTAACGGTAATAGCTTGATGGTTTCATATAACAGAGACACAGCCTTGACTTCTTCATCCGCGTCAATCAAAACACGAGCTAAAAGAGAAGCAACCTCAGGTTCCTTTGAGCGAAGCTTTTCGAAAAGGTTCACCCCTGACGCAAATCTACCGGTTGTGTGAATGTAGGTGAGGAGTCCAGAAGTCAAGTAATTCGAGACCATGTTTGGGACCTGGATCTCAGGGTCAGAACCCAGCTGCCAGCCTGTAGATATCCATTAAACAACTGTATATAGAGGGAAGGCGAGTCATAACGTACCCCGGGAGAACAACCGCTCCGCAGCATCCAAAAATTTATGTTCCGCCTCAGTACTAGTGATTGGGTTAAATCTCCTACAGCCAACAATCCGATTTTGCTGGTCATCAGCATAGTTAAAAGCTCGCAGCACTCCACATAGATAGGTTTCAAGCCAGAGCATTTCCGATGCCATCCGTTTTTCACCACGTTCATCCACTGCATATGCCTCAACAGATCCAGGGATTTTGACCTCAACCCGCATGTCGACTCGAGAGAAAGCGTTATAACAGCTAAAACCTCAGCCTTAACAAACAATCCCAGGTGTGCAAACCAATTCACCCAAACAGGACGGGATGGAATACATACCAATATATGCCTGTGGTTATACGCCATGATTGCGGCTTGCCAAACCAAATTTGGTTCTCGCCGATTGAATAAGTGAGGGTATTGATGTAGGCTGCTAAGGAGGCTGATGAAGAAGCATCCACTCCAGTAACATGATGATATGTACCAATCTACACGACTGTTAGGCTCCCAGAAACGAGATAACCCAACGGGCTACGGCAGGGCTGAGCAGGAAAGAATTTCTGTTACCTCTTTCAAGCCAACCTTGGGTTGAGATTTGATTAGATGAACCAGATCCGGGGGCCCCAATTCACGTAGAATGGGAAGCGATTCAGTACGAGCGGTCACCGATTCATGTGTTTCCGACTCGACAATCCTTCAGTGAAACTATATTAGTGGCGGATGCACAGAGCTCCAAATGTCCTGAAGCACAGACTCCAAACGGGAGAGAAGATAGGTACGAAGAGAGCGAGGAAGGGGTGGGAGGGGTGAACAAACTCTGGCACTGCAGGGACAACCATAGCTCCTGCGAGATTGATCTACCAAGATTCAATTCAAGTAGATGAGAAATAAGAATTGTTCATAGACGATAGAGGTGGTTTGGTTGGTGAAGCGGGAATGCTTGTCAACTAGGACAGGCGCTGTTTCGGAAACGTTGCGCCTAGGTGTTTACATCTGATTAGATTCAAGATGTTGCACAAGATAAGATTAGATGGACAGGGTTCTTTGCGGCGGGATCCCTCGGGGAAGTTAGCTACCGGTATTGTACCGTACGGTAAGTTACTGTACGCTGCTGTATTAGTTTAAAGAGTTGCCTACACACTTGTACTGCATAACTTAAGTGCTAAGGGAGATGTTTTTGTACAAGACTGTGATTTTTTTGTACTTGTAGTACGATATTTGTACTCGAATGCTACTAGTAGTATCCCGAGAGGCCGGGCCATGGCACTCATACTGTGCTCAGGCACAAATAAAAGAACTTCCATGCCTCACCCCATCTGGGTCTAAATCTCCTTAAAAGACTTGTGGAAGAGCCTCAATGCTTGGCTCCGCACAACCAACTTCTCCTTCTTGGCAAGCGACAACGCGCATCCCCCACAACCTTCGGGAGTGTCCCACTAGCCTGACGCGATCTCTACCATTGACCCTCGACTCGGCCCACTTACAACCCATCATAACCCCTCTCTCCCTCTCTTATCTTATATAAGGAAGCCACCCGAAGCTCCTATACACAATAGCTCCGTAACTCGGTAAAACTCTAGTCGCCTAGGCCTCTGATCTCTACTCAATGGTACTTTACTACCTCGAACGAGATGCAATGAATATGCTAACCCTGAATGATAGTCTTCCTTTATTCCTCTTAACATATACCCGGACTCCGATAGCGACGGAGAAGCCGATAATACTCGAGAAATACAGGTTCGTAAATTCCATTTTATTAAATTCTATCACGACTCACTAAACTTACCGTTCACAGATTGAAGAAGCTCTGAAGCTATACCAACGAGCACTGAAATTACATACAGATGGTGAATGGGAAGAAGCGCACAAAGCTTACGACGAGCTCTTTGGTTCCGGGATATTTCAGGGTGATGCGGAAGAAGAACAGGTGGTTCATGTCCTCTTTAAACTGGTGTATGACCTAGCTCTTAACATTACGCAATGCTTTTAGGTTCATGGGAGAGGTTCTACTTCTGGATCCTCATTACCTCTTGTTTTGTATCTGGCATACAAGAACCATGGCGCTTTCAAACTGGATAGATTAAAAGCTAGCGGAGTTGAAGCTGGGTCAGAGTTCGAGCTTACAATTCAACAGGCGCTGGACTGGTTTTCCACGGCACTCGGAAGAGATGCAGGAGATTCTTCTCTCTGGCGAAAGGCTGCTCAGCTATCGTTAGCTATTGATTCCTCCCGCCTCACCCGGTTTGCATTAGAGTCAGTCTTGGACCACGAAACCGTCGGCGCAGATTCGGGAAACGATACCCTTGCACTTGTGATAGGTGGAATCCCTAATCCGGAGGAATACCTTGCCACTATACAGCTCAGGGATGTCCTCAGGAAGGTTTGCGACACGGCAGCTCTCGAAAGCGACAAAATCAAACATTTATCGAAACAAAAATTACATCCACGATTCCAGAAATACACAAACCCGTACCCTTGGATCCCTCTTCCAAAGGAAGAAGATACAAAAACTCTTGGGGATGTTCTGCAAAAAATAACAATAAATAAGCAGACAGCCGAGTCTACACTAAGAACATGGCCAGGTGTCGGCAATGCAATTCTGTCTCAGATATCCAGCGACGACATTTCAGTACAAGCCCTGAATGCATCATCATGTTTGCAAATCATTATCCCTATTCTAGAGGGAGAGGATATTTCTCGAGAGACCACCCCTGATGAGCCTACTCCTGGGTCTGGTGGAAAATCAGAAACAGCAACTGCCGAAGAAAACGAAGATACGGCCATGACTGACGCCTCAGTAGCGGAGCTTGCGCCCCCCCCTGCTGCCGGCCGGCGTCGAAGTGGCTCTGCAACTCGAAAACGTAAGTCTGCTTCATTAGGAGCAGATGGCGGAGACGGAGGGAGGTCAAGATTGAGTAAGAGACAGCGTGATAAGAAGGAGGCGGACGCTGCGGCGGCGGCGGCGGCTGCGGCAGCTCCTGAGTCCAAACAAAAGGTCCGGCAGGAAACGCAGAACGAAAAACTCTTTAACACTGCCGATGAATGCTTTTCCCCGCTGGGTATTTCGTTAGGAACTGCTTCAAGCTTAATGTCCAAGACGGGCAGTAGTAGTAGCGAAAACAACGGGGCTAGGGAGGATCTATATCTCGATGACTTCAAAAAGATATTACAGGACTGGGACGACGACAAGGGGAATGTCCTATTATATGGAGACGGTATACAATCTCCCGATGAAGCGGCTCAGGGGATGGCCTTTCTAGACCTAGAAGCCAATGTTCCATCTCGGCCTGTCCTATCCGGGGACGAAAATCTCAGAAAATGGGTTAACTCTATCAACGCCCGCGGATTAAGTCCACTAGAGGCAGGCTTTGAGTGGCTGAAAGCCCTATGCATGCGAGATGTGCCCGGCTTAGGGAAAGCCAGGAAGATTCGGGGATCATTGGGAACATCGACAGCTAGCAGCTGGGTTCGGCATAGCTGGCCAGAGCCCTTAAAGGAAGTTGTAACTGCAATGGCCAACATGTGCGAGGAGATGTGCTGGGGTTACTTCAAGGGATACCTGGAAAACTTTGCGGCTCATCCTCACCCGTTTGGAGATGATGATTACGCCATAATCGAGTGGGCTCAAACCATGTTCGAAATATATCTTAGTGACTTGGCGGCAAGAGAGCGGCAAAAGAGCAGTGCCGAACTCTCAGTCCGGGGAGAAGAAGAATTGGAGATCAGAAGGGAAAAGGCAAAGAGATGGAGTTTCCTTGTGAGAGATCTGATGTACTGTCGTCCAAGAGGTAGCGATGGCATTGTGGATGACCAATTGACCATGAGATGTCTTTGGGCTATTGCAGTTTTCACGGCATTTACCGGTGTTTCCAGAGAGTTCAGATTGGAGTGCTTCGGCGACTTGAAAGGTATTATGTCCGGCAATAAGCTCCACTCGATTGAGCTTCCCAACAGCTCCATCATGCCAGAAATCTCAGCCCTTAGGGCGGAGCGAGAAATCAGTAAGCTGAAGACCGTTGATTTCTTTACATCTATATTTCAGGTCACAACCGATATGGGGGGTGTCGAAAAAGACCCTTATGAGGTTATCGAAATCCTTGAAGCTGTATTGGAGCCCGGTGTTGTTAGCCCGTACGACGAGCAAGAACGCCGGATACTCGAAGAAATAACCAGATTTCTTGAAGGCTCCAGTGCAATGTTTAGATTGCACCTCTGGGAAAAGCTCAAAGTAGCCTACGAAAAAGTAGGCTATCGCCCAAAAGTCCTTTCTTGTGTATTAAGATCTTTAGAGGTTGTGGTTGGCGATTTAAAAAGTAGGAGCTATCTCGAATCTTCGGAAGACCATCGCCACTTTGTTCTACTGCGGTCATTACGCCTCGTGGAAGAGATGTTGCCCGTAATTTTGGGACTCGTCTCGGGGGGTAATGGGTTTGTGAACTTGTCTGAAATCGATCGGGATGGGCTAGTGGACTCGATGAAGTCAATGGCTATCTTACTAAGGCTTTTGCACTGCTACGCTTTTTGGGAGAGTGCCGTTCTCAACCATGAGATCTCGGCTAGTAACCTACATTCTTACCGCCTGGTCGTCGTGAAATTTAGGGAAATGATCGTACGGGCTTGGGTAGTGATGTACTCAATTTATAGAGAAACAGCGGACAGAGGGATGGGCAGTGATAGCCTCGATTTAGAAGATGGTGAAAAGGAGGAACGACTAGCAACTCTCCTAAGAGACATGCATCAGGAGCTTGGAGGCAGAAATTACTGCCGACTGTCAGACCGTAAGTTGCGCCCTCCACTATGAAGTCTTCCATTGGGCAGTAGCTAATTTTTGGAAAACCTAGATGCGTTACTGAGACTAACGCATGATGAACTTCTCAGACTCGATCTCCGAGACTTCGACCACGATCTGCTACAGTGCGTATTCTGTCGATTTCACATTGCTATATGCGTAAGTAATCCCCCGTGTTCACAGTATAACACCCTTCTAACTCCGACAATTTCAGTCTGATCAGGTTATTTTCAACGACCACAAGACAGATCCAGAGCCCTTCGACAAAGCGACAGCAATGCAGTTGATGGATTTCATCCTCCTCCTAGCATCTCAAAAGAAAGATATGCAGCTACACAAATCAGACCTGAAAGGCGCCTTAGAGAAGCTTTACGATGTTCTCGGCCCTCCTAGAAGGTCCTCGAACAATAAGATCGTCCTCAATGAATCGGTGATAGATCGGTACCTTCGCAGTTCCATAAACCCCCTCAAGTTATTCAACAGCCTAAAAGGTGAGGGTTCGCTCAATACCACCGAAGTGAGTGGTCTGCATGCTCAAGTAGCAGCGAAGGGCCTCTATTTTACTCTTGGGAAGATATACCTCTTTCCCATCAAACACCAGAAGCGAGTTGGATCAATAAAGCCAGATGATGTGGAAAACGCGGTGAGGTTCTTCAAATATGATCTAATGTGCAATGCCAATAAATGGGAGACTTGGTATCGACTGGGTCAGACTTATGAAGCCCAAATGGAGGACGGTCAGACCTGGAGCGCTGAACAGATTAACACTAAGAGAGGGGAACTTGCTGTACTAGAACGAGTATGTCTTGCTTTTTCCCGCCAACCCGTTTCCCCCCAAACATTCCCAACCAAATGCTAACATCATTATGCAGAAAGCAATATTATGTTATATGAAGACCCTATCGCTTGCTATTCAGAACGAGTGCATCGAAGATCCGGAATGCGCAAAAACTTTATCTAGCCTCTTTGCTGATTTCGGTACAAGGGTCTACTCCGCCCTTAGAGCTCCGATGGAGATGGAAGCATTCTCGATGGAAGGGTTTGATAGGCATTTTTCGGGGACACGCGGAGAAGGTGTATACAAAGGTCCCGCACACCAAGGCTTATCGCTCACTAAGGGGTTGAAACTTGCCATGGCGCTATTCAAAAAGTCTTTGCAGCAAGCCCCTGACAATTGGAAGTAAGTACCCTACATAGCGATTTCTACACCAATAAGAGTCACGCTAACGATTAATAGAGCCTATTATATGATCGGAAAGTGTATGGGCAAACTTCTGAAGAAAGCTGACATGTATACACCAGAGGAAGTCTTGGAAAAGTACGTCCAGGCAATCAAACTCTGCCCCGAGAAGGTTGGCAGCGATCACATCTTCGAGCCTCACCATAGATTGGTCTCAAGTGCTTGCAAATATGTTTTACAGGGCTTAGTGACGGTGAGCACAATTGCGATTGCTTTTGTCCCGTTGATTACCCGCTTCTAACCTCAACAATAGCCTAAGCGAGCATGCGAAATACTACAGGTCTCGCATTTTACCAGGAAGATGGAGCCTATCGAGGACCGTGAACCCTTCGTTAAGTACGTTCTCGAAGTCCTGAAGAGAATGCGGACGGCAGACAAGCCGAAATGGCATCACCGCATGACAAACAGGGCAGGAAAACTCAAGTACTCTGAGTTGGGTGATGTTGCCGGGGCAAAGTCCGAGATTTCTTGTCTCTTTTCTAACAAGTCAGTCAGTCTAAGCATTTGGAAGCCCGAAAACGAGAGGTATATATCTCTGTTTCCCTCGACGCTACGATCTAAAATGCTAACCTCTAAATGGTATAATACAGAACCGGCAGGCATTTCGTATATGCTTCAAAGTACACCATGTTCTACGTCGACTTACTAGAAAAGTTAGACGACCGAACCACATTAGAAGCCGTAACAAAGAGGGTGCGGAAAGGAACCACGGGCTTCTTCCGCCATGCCGAAGTCTGGATGCACGTCTTCTTAGCCTACATGCGAGTTCTCCGGCGAACCGGTAATATACCAGAACAGAGCGACGAAGAAGTCTTCAAAAATGTCTCATACGACGAATTCAATACGTACAGCACCCGCCTAGATACCTACTGCAACCTCATCACAACTTCATCTCCAACTCTAGACCTCCTGCGAGAAGTCTTTGAACTCCGCCGCCTAAACGCGGGCCTCGCCAGAACTCCTCTGATAGACGACCTCCTCGCAGATTCTTATGCAAAGCTATACGTGGAACTAGTCCCTGAAGTCCTAAAGCAAATCGTTATGCAAAAGGAAGAACCCGAGGCCCGTGCAAACCCGATGTCACTCAAGAACCTGATGTTTGAGGAGCAGCCGTCCGCAGACACTAGCGCTGTGAATTTAGCTGCCGCGCACTCCAAATTTGACGATCTGCCCATTAGAGGCAAGATGACCAGGGTTACAAAGAGGGAATTGATTTCCAAAGCGTGTAACCTCTGCAAGCTCGCTACCACCACGCTCCCGAGTGGGAAAACTAGCACTGCGCCGACTACTCAGCCTTCAGTATATTCCCCATCTACCTACCCCCATCACAACTATTTACTCACGTATAACTAACAACCCGCTACAGAGTCCCAAAGCCAGAAACGCCCTCCTCCCCCCACAGGACGGGGGTTCTCCTGAGGACACGCCAATGGGCAGTCCGAACGAAGGGCCACAAGACAGCGCCGAGGAGGTCGGGTCAGACCTGGATGTCTCGGGAATGCGGATGGATGACGAATAGAAGACTGTTTGCGCCCCCGTTCCCCCCCATTCCCCTTCCCTTTCCCCCCAGCAGAAGGCGAATAATGCTCGTTCCTTCTCGCGTCGTAACTTAATTACTAGCTAGCCAGATAGTGTACAGAGAGGTGCTTCACTTTTATTTTTCCCCCCTAATAGCCTGTTGTATGACCTACCCTAGAGTATACCTTTCTTTCTCCTCCTTTTTCTTTTCTTGCTTTGCTTTGCTTTGTCGGGTTGCATAGGGGTAGGAGAGGGGAGGGTCTGGGGGTTTCCTATATTATATGTATATACGATAATGAGATCACAAGGTAACTTAACACATTGCGAAAGACCACTTTCAAACAGCAAGACTATCCCCCGAACCCTCCCCACCGAGGGGCGACAGCTTGTAACTCTTCAGAAACGTCCTATTATGGTGGATGCTGTCTAGGCACAGCACCAAGTGGGACGCCTCGGGGGGCGCCTTGGCATTCAATCCCGCTGAACAACGCTGGGTTTAGGTTTAAATCACTAGGGCACTTGAGATATTTTCTATTGTATAAT
>Ga0307507_10010194_pt1 | contig 12235 bp, 3 predicted proteins | sample 7_EM_MG_FD_207223 | JGI IMG/M metagenome (GOLD analysis project Ga0307507, IMG submission 207223) | Populus trichocarpa ectomycorrhiza microbial communities from riparian zone in the Pacific Northwest, United States - 7_EM | ecosystem: Host-associated > Plants > Roots > Unclassified | place... | reverse complement strand
AGGGTCGTATAAAATGTGGACCGTGCACGCTGACTGCGAGATATTGTAGTCACGCAGGCGTAGCTAAGATACTGCTTGCAAAGTTTTGTATATGCGCACGGGCCGCATTTTATAGAGCGTATCTATCCATGCAAGGGATAGTCCTTACCTAGATAGTTCCTTTCTTTATGGTAAATCTTAAAATACAATTAGAGTTAATCTATTAAGTAACCACTCCCTAGTTATACTTATGTTATTAACTTCTTATTTACCTACATACCTAGCCTATTAGCGAGTCTACCGTAGTATTTACTATAAGGCTTCGTTATAGTAGTCCTAAAAGGGTAATTAGAAAGAGCTAGGGTAGGAGTATAAGGAGGGAAAGTAATAGTAAAACGGCCTAAACTAGTAGGATTGTATTTGGAAGTAGTTTCTAATACGTTCTAATTATATATAGCTACAATAGTAGAATAGAAAGCTATAATAAGTTAGCAACTAGTTATAAAGATATTAAAAACACGTTTAGAATATATACCTATTACTTCCTCCTACTTTTTAATATTCCTAGTTTTAAGGGCCCCGCGATCTTTAACTTTCTTTTAAACGCGTTATAAATATATTAGTAATATACTTATTTACTACCCTATATAGTACCAGATTGTTTAAATTAGGTAAAATATTATATTAATAAAAGACTTTCTCTATAGTTAAATCCACCTTATTACTACGCTAGCATTATATTAGGAACGTATTTTAAATATATTTAGGACTACTTACTACAATAAAAGTATTTACTCCCTTACGGAGCTTTTCTATTTTTAGGTAGGCTTTATAGGTAGTCTAAACTATTAAAATACGTTTAGAACGGATTATAGATAGCTTATATAACTCTTTAAAGTAGTAGCCATTATATTTTAAATTGTTTTAGAATAGATTTGAAATGGATCTGTAATAAAAGGCGTTAATAGTTTTGTTAAAGTGCTGTAGGTACGTGCGTATAGGTCGGATATTGGCCAGACCACACTAAAAGGTCGGCCCGATAAGCGAAACCTCCGCCCACCACACTAAATATCACCTTCCTTCTCTCACTTTGACCTCACCTTCTACCCCACATCGATTAAACAGCTTGAACAATGAACCCACCTAATCCCCCTCAGCCCCCTCAGCCCCCTCAGCCCCCTCAGCCCCCTCAGCCTCCTTAGCTCCCTCAGACAAACTACGCTGCCTTGAGCACTGCATTTGGGAATATTCGCCAATCACTGTTGGCCTTGGAAGTAGATTTCTCCACACTCCAGCGAGAAGTAGGGCGAATGGCGAATGGACCTACCAATGCTCTACTATTACAAGAGATCCAAGCCTTACGGGGGCAGACACAAGCTATTACACTCGGGAATGTTGCTCAGGTTATAGCGAGGTAATTAGGTCTTAAGCCCAGGTTTGCCGGAAAACTATACTGACTTGCTCTTCCTGACAGCCGAGCCAATGCAGCAGCCAGAATGCATAACGTGCACATCATTACCCTTAATGCACCCTTACGTCCACTAGTACATGAAGACACGAACCAAGACTTCGCGACATGGCTTGGAGCACATGCAGACCTGAATTACCGCGCCCAGGTTGGCACATGGCTATTCCCAGCAGACGTAAATGCGCTTAATGGGCTCAGGCAACGTAAGCGATATGCATCTCTCCTAATACTGAAGAAAGAACCTTACTAAAACCAAATCAACCAGGTCGCTACATCCGAGCCCTCTGCGAATTCTTACAAATCCCACAAGCGACATGGCCACCTATTCCTCCCAACACTGCAAATGCGTCAGCGGTGGAGAGGAATCTGATAATGCCTGAATTTCGTACGAAATTAGGACTTTCTCCAGTCTGAGGATATGGCCTGTTTTGACGAGAGCAAGTAGCTTACAATGGACTGGAGTGGCTTAGCCATACAGAGTATTTTAGCGTTATGGCAGTTAGGAAGCTATCGGAATACCAAAACAAAAAATAAACAAAACATAAACACTAAAGCTATTCTTAATTAATGATATTTGCAGTAACTTTCGTGATATACTACTCTGCGCCCTAACTTGCCCTTGGCATCTAGTATAACCTTCCTAAAATGTGGCGCGGCGATTATTGTTTAAAATTACCGCTTTAGGTAGATGACTTCAAAATCCCTTTATATGGCAAGAATTTAAGGACTTTTTATATATGCACGCCTTATAAGGCGCTTTATGTGCTTCTATTTAGGTTAGTATACTATAGGCACCCTAGCTAGCGTAATTTTATTAATAAACCTTACTAAAACGCGTTAATATTGCGATACCAATAAAATGGTATAGAAGGCCACTACTAAAAATACCTAGTTATATAGTTTATATATAACGCGACACTATAGAAAGGGATAGGAATATTACTATTTAAGGCTAATTGCGGATACGGACTAAGAATATTATTATCACTATCCCTTGCATAGATAGTGTAGATATAACTATGGTCCGTACACGATATTAAAGAGCATTAACTTCTTAAATACTGGTAGAAAGTCTTATTAAAGCTATAATAAAGCCTTACAGAAAATACTACGGTAGACTCGCTAATAGGCTAGGTATAGAGGTAAATAAGAAGCCAATAATATAATTATAACTAGTAGAGTAGTTACCTAATAGATTAACTCTAATTATATTCCAAGATTTACTATAAGGAGAAGAACTATCTAGGTAGGGACTATAGTCCTTTAAATATATAAACTGCGCCTAAGAAATACTAAGTATGTAAGGTATATAAGGCATATTTAGTATATAATATTCCTTACAGATCCTATAGATCCTATATACCAAAACGGTAACATAACCTATTATATAACTTAGCTACCACTTATTCTACAGTTTAACTAGTTCTAACGCCTTTTACACTTTTACTACTAGTCTATTTATGTCTTCTCTTAGTAGTTATACTACTGCTAATATAAGGTCCGTAACACTATCCCCCTTCTTTTTATCTTTGTTTTTAAAGATATCTTATATCTCTAAGTTGTTTATTGGAGGTATAGTATTTCCGTCTTTAATTTAATAACCTTTATTATTTCTAATACCTTCTATTAGATCTTCTACGTCTAACTATTATACGCGCGTAATTTTAATAATTCTTTTACTAAGTAAAATTATGCTGTTATATTCTTATTATACGGGGAAGAAGTTAATATAAATTACAATTACGGCTCTATCTGGTTGCTAACCTTTCTTTTATACTAAGTATACAAAATTAAATATATAATTGTTCTATAATATTTAATCTATCTCTAACGCTAAATATACACGTCTTATTATTCTTTATAGGCGTTTAGTATTATGCTAAACTTATTATAGGGTCTTAGATTAAATCTGCCGCTAAGAAGCTTAATAGTAAACTATTAGCTACTCTTAAAGAATTTCGTTATACTTATATAGCGGAGTTAAAAACTAACTCTATTTATCTTACTGCCTCTACTTATAAGTAAAAAGCCCTAAAGGACTAAATAAACGCCTTTACTTAATTAGTCCGTCCTAAAAGGGGTTATAAGAAGGCTTATTTAAAGGAACTTTGCCTTACTTAATGGGGTCTTTATAAAATAGAAGATAATAAAAAAAGAATTTATTTCTATTAGAGGTAGAAATAACTCCAAATAATATAGTAGTTGCTCCTCTTAGGTCCCCCTTAGGTAACTTATTCTTTAATAATTCTTTTTTATTAATACTGCCTAATCTAATTTCTTCTAATACTCCTATGCTTTTTTTTATAGCGTTTTATAGGTTATCTAGTAGCTCTTAGATAGACTTATTATAGCCTACCCGCTTAACTTTATACTATAAATCATTATTAATATTCTTATAACTAATAGTCTTTAAAACTTTCTATTTATTTTCTTCTTATCCTCTATATATATCTGCTTTATAAACTAGTAGCTTAATATCCCTATATACTGGTTCTAGTATTGCAATATACTATATAGGGTAGATTTTTATCTTTTCTGGTAAGTTAAGTCTACATATAACTTTTAAGATCTTTACTATAATTGTAAATAGTCCTAGTCTAATATTGTCCAATTTCTTATTTAGTTATTAACTCTTAAAATTTTTATATAGTAGCCATACTTTATCCCCCTCCTTAAGATCTGGTCTCTTAGATCTCTTAGTATTATAGTACCTGTTTATCCTTATCTATACTAGTTTAGCTATTTCCTTAAGGTAATTATAAAGATTTATTAAGTTCTCCATTCTTTCTTTAGCTATACTACTTATTTTTTTTACTTATTATAATGATAATGATATTCTTAGCTTATACCTATAGTTCGCCTTAAAATGTAATATACTTATCCCTTTTTATAATATTGCGTTATATATAAACTATATAACTAGTAATAGTAATACCTAATTATTCTATGCATAATTAATATAATGCCTTAAATACTATTCTAACGTTTAGTTTAGTCTCTCTATTTAGCTATCTATTTATAGGTAATATACTATTAACATTACCACGCAAACCCCTTATTCCGATAAGAATACCTCCTAAAATACTACTATAAATTTTAGATCTCTATCTAATATAATCTTTATTAGTACTCTATACCTTATAAATACTTCTTTAATATAGATTTTAGCTATTTCTTCTATATATACTATAAAGTAGCCCCACTTAATTAACTTGTCTACTATTACTAGGATTACATCATAATTCTATCCAGTAATAGTGTCCTTTAACTTTAGTAGTTTTATAATAAAGTCCTATAATATAACCTTATATAGTCTCTCTAGTATTTTAATAGGTTATAGCTCTTTATACGGCTTATGCCCTATTAGTTTATTTCTCTAGCAATTTAAACACTCTATAGTGGTTTATCTTACTAATCCCTAAATTCCATTAATAATATATTCTTCCTAAAGTTTTAATACTAAGTCTATAGCTCTGTTATATCCTTAGGTTATTCCCTTATAAATTTTTTTAATAAACTCTTTTACTAATAACTTTGGAATATATATTACTTCTCTATTAATATATTCCTTATATCTTAGATTATCTTATTATACTTCTTAGATTCTTTATCCCTTAACTCGTCAAAATTGGTCGTACGGTTATCGATAAGGGTTAGCCAATTGGATCAATTAGACCAAGGCCCCGCGCCAAACAACGCGTAATGTTCGTGCACGGACCTTCCTCGCTTCGGTCCTGACGGGTTAAGGGATAACCACTTACTCTTTAGCATCTTATAAACTTATTTTAGTCCTTTTTTAGTTATAGCTGCTAGTTTTAAATAATTATACCTAATTAATCTATCCTTATCTGTGCGTAATATGGCGCACAATGGCTTTTTGTTATTCTATAGCTCTACCTTTCTACTAAGTATATCCGCTTTCGCGTTTTTAGTACCCTTAGCATACTAAATTTTAAAGTAATATTCTATAAGCATTTCTGCCTATTTAACCCGTCTATAATTAAGTTCTTTTATTATTAGGAACCCCGTTAGGTTCTTATAGTCTATTTTAACCATAAATGGTTTCTCTATACCTTATAAGAATACTCTCTACTCCTTAAGTACTGCGACCATCCCTAATAACTCCTTATTATAGATATTATAGTTTAGTTCCCATAGTATTATCTTCCTACTATAGTATACTACTGGATACTATGCGTCTTGGTACTTCTATAGCAAATATACTCCTAGTGTAAAGTCTAATGCATCCGTTTCTACAACCGTATCTAGCTTTAGTTAATAGATTTTAAGGATTAGTATGAGGCATAATCGCTAGGGTGTATGGTAGGGAACAGGTAAGCCGAGCATAAGTTACAAGGAAAGTCGATAGAAGAGGACGATATAGTAATAAGGGTAGGCAATAGCCTTGTATAGAGACAAACTAATAAGGGAGGAAAGGTTGCAAGCCTAAGGAGCTTATAAGGAGGTGCCAAGGGCTAGCTAAAGGCTAGCCTTGGCAGCCCCTAAGAGCTCCTATACGTGCACCCAAGTAAGGGGCAAAAAGTACCCTTATAATTAGATCCTAGGTAAACAGCCCCTTAAGTTCCTTAAATAGTTTCTTTTACTTACTTTTCTATACCTATAGTTCCTCCCTTGTTAGTCTTGTAAATAGCTTAATATTCTTTAACCACTATGCAATAAACCTTTTATAGTAGTTATAGAATTCTAAAAACAACCTTAACTACCTAACAGTCTCTATTTCTTACTAACTTACTATAGGGTTAACCTTTTTTAGATCCATATAGATCTTGCCTAGTTTAATAATAAATTTAATAAAATTAGTCTTCCTAGTAAAGAACTTGCATTTCTTAATTTCTACTAGTATCTTTTCTTCTTATAGCCTCTTTAAGACTTATTTAATGTATTCTCTATATTCTTCCTTACTTATTAAGTAGATAATAATATCGCTAAGGTATACCATAATAAATTTATTAAGGTATTCTCCTAATATACTATTAATTCTCTTCTAGAACATTACTAGTGCGTTTATAAGTCCGAATTATATAACTAATAGCTTATATAGTCTTTCCTTTAACCTAAAGGCTGCCTTCTATTTATTACCTTCTTTAATCCTAATCTAATAGTATACCCACCTTAGATCTATCTTTATAAAGATTTGCGTATTACTAATTTTATTCTAAATTTCGCTAATTAAGGATAAAGGATACCTATCCTTTCTTATAATGCTGTTTAACTATCTATAGTTAATATATAGCCTAAGTTTTTCGTTCTTCTTTAGTACCAATAGTACTGGATATTCTACTAATAACTATAACGGTTTAATGTACCCCTTTTATAGGTTTTCTTAGATAAACTCTTTAAGTGCTTTTAACTCGTCTTCTATTAACTTATAAATTAAAAAGAACCTTAGACTTATTCCTAGTTCTAACTCTATTTTATAGTCCTAAGCTATATACTCTAATAGCTTCTTACTTTTTAGGCCCTATAACTTTTTTCTATACTTATAGTATCTCTTTATTATATAACTTAAGCTTCGCTTAGTCTCTTTATATATCGCTCTGGCCTAATACTATACTATCTTAGTAGTTTATTATATTTTATGGTGTTAAGTATTCTTAATATTAACTTAACCTATAACCTAATTAATTCTTAAATTATATTTCTATAACTAAGGCATTTCTAGTATTACCTTATCTTTTCCTAACGGTGGGATATTAAAATATATCTTAATTTACTTTCCTTTAATAGTTATCTAAATAGGTCCTATTTTAAGATTAATGATACCTTATTTATAGGCTATTAGATTTCCTAAAATCGTTATTAACGGATATAGGTGTTTTTTTATCTATATAGTAACCCCGTCCTTTTAACTGCTACTAGTAATATATAGTTTTTTATTACTCCACTATCCACTAACACTTTAAACTTTTAATCTTACCAATTAATTTATAAATTTAGACGTTATTTTTAAATTTCTTTAAGGGTTTAAGGCTCTACTACTAGCTCTCTTTAGTTCTATAGGCCTTATCTTTTCCTAAATATTAGCTACTAGATCTTAACTATACTTAGTCCTCCTTAGGCCAATACTTAGTTCGCTTCTTTTCCTTAATATACTATAGATATATATTCTTTAGGCACTTCTACCACCATTATCCGTCTAAGCATTATTCCATAAGGAATTTTCCTAATTAAAATATTAAATTGTCTAACTCCTAAACTTCTACTAGGTGCCATCTATATATATACTTAGCATCTTTATACTATTTCTCCTCTATTATCCAATATATCTTTATTAGATATTTATAATACTTATCTTTAAGTATTCTATGCATATTGCATATATTATGTATATATGCGATCTATAGCAATATATAATACGCTAAGTGCTTTAGGTTAACTCTTAGCTTATCTTTATCCTTAAGTTTAAACCTCTCTTATATTAATCTAAATAATACTACATTATTTGCTATTATTAATATCTATATTATATCTCTCTAGTCTACAGCCTATGCTTCTAGATTCTTTAATCTTATAATTAATACTCCTTTAATATAGTTTATTTATCTTTCCAATATAGCTTAATCTAGTATAGCTTTTTTATCTAGCTATATATAGAAATCTTCCTACTTATTATTTTTTCGCTACCTATATTGCTTATAGTATAGCTCTATAAGTATATATAACTTATCTATAAGGAAGTATCTCTTTATTACTATATTATTTTAACCGTTAGTATCTTATTCTACGAATCTAGTTAAAATTCCTAGATCCTCTTTTTCTTCTAGATTGCTTAAATATTTAGCTCTTAGCGTTTCTACCCTTGGCCTATTTATAACTTTTTATATAGGTGCTCTGTTCTTTATATATCCTAGTATACTAAATCTCTAGTCTAGTTTCTGTTCCTACTATATAATAACTTATTACCTAAACTTATCTATACTTTCTTATCTTCTGCGTCTTATAGTTAAATCTTTAAAGTCCTCCTGCTTCTTAATTACTATATTAACTTTTTAACCTTTAGGCTAAATACCGCGTTTACCTGGAATTATTATAGACCTTATTTGTTTTTTAAAATCTTAGCTTTCTAGAAATCTTTGTCCTATTCTTATTTATTTATCTTTAAACTAAGCTGCTACTATTTCCTATTAGTTATTGTCTATTATAGGTTTTTAGGTATATCTTATCTCGTCTTAAGAATCTTAAGCGTCTTTTATCCCATCTTAAAAATCTTAAGCCTATAGCCTTTTACCTTTATTAAGTAGTAAAGTAGTACTAGTAGTTATCTACTTATTTAGTCCCTTTAAAACAGACTTCCTTCTATCTTATAAAGCAATAGATGCTATATCTAATAGTATTATAATACCTATTACTAAACTTTACTCTATAGTAGTCTCAGTCTCTACTTCTATTACATTATTAAGGTTTAAGTGCCCCTAGTTAGTCCCTTTTTCTTCTTTATCGCTATTAATTAATAAGTACTCTAACTCTATTATTATTTCTACTAATCTTTATCCATATATTACTATAATATCTTAATCTAGCTTATAGAGTTAATCTTATTCTTTATTTAACTCTTTAGTTCCCTTAAGTCCTCTTAACTCTAGCTCCTCTAGCCAATAGCTTACACCATACTTAGCGGCCTTATAAATTTAGCATATATTATTATAATAAAACGCGAAGTATTTAATTAAATACTCCTTAGTCCCGCGCAATACACTTATATTTATATTATTATACTCTAATAACCTAGTACCCTTTACTATATAGTTACTCTAACTACCTCTATAGTCTTTAGTAAAATAATCCTATTTTCTGCAACTTATATAAGCTTCTTTTTTAAACCATTCTTCTTATTATAGAGTCCGCCTAAATATCTTCTGTTACTAAGATCACTAATTTAGCCTCTACTCCTTAGTTTTATAATTACTTAATTCTTAACCTTTAGGTTTCTATAGTTTCTTATTTTATCTTCTAAATTCTTTAGTACCGCTTAGGTCCATTAGCTCTAGTCTACTATTCTATAGTTTATAACTCTATATCTATTATTACGTACTTTACGCCTTTTATAGCTATAAAACTCTATCTTGCCCTTTTTTAGCTTATTTCCTTTAATAGATCCTATTATTAATCTTTATTAACTAGTTAATTAATTCTTATATAGTTATTATATCTTTTATAAAAATTATTACATCCTAGACATTTACTTTAAGTCCCTACTTATACTATACTATAAGCGCCTTATTATTCTATTTGACTTATATAGCGAGCGTTTAAAACTATGTTATATACTTAATTGCTAAAGTGCGTTATACTAGATTTTGGAGTTTTTTTTCCACTATAGTTATTGTTTTAGGGTCTCTAAATATCTTTATAAACTATTCTACAAACCTATTTTAACTTAAAAATATATACCATACTTCTTAGTTAGTAGTTAATATACCATTTACCTATATCTCTATAAGGTAAGGTTTAAACCACTTAAATGCTCTTTCTAATAGAAATAGTCCTATATATGCCACTTAGTCTATAACTATTACTAGTTTCGCTTCTTTCTGTATAACCTTAAAGCATATTTGCGTAAGGAATCCCTTAAGTTTTAACTTCTCTCCTAAGAATCGCTTAATTAAGGGTAACTTAACCTTAGCCACTCTAATGCTATTAATTCTGTCTTTAAGTACCTTATTATTATCCTATAGCTAGTTAACTATTTCTTATAACTATCTAACCGTAACTAGTTACGAGTTAGTATTCTATATACTAGTGTCTCCTTCTAACCTTAAAGTAGTCGCTACTATTAACGGCGTTGTAATGGGTGCTTTTAGTGGCATATTATTTAACTTTATTAATACCATAACTAAGTAGTAAATATATAACGAAGCCTTATAGAAAATACTACGGTGAACTTGCTAATAGGCTAGGTATATAGGTAAATAAGAAGTCAATAATATAATAATAATTGGTCGAGTAGTTACCTAATAGATTAACTCTAATTATATTCTAAGATTTAATATAAGGAGAAGAACTATCTAGATAGGGACTATGGTCCTTTAAATATATAAACTGCGCCTAAGAAATACTAAGTACGTAAGGTACATAAGGTACGTTTAGTATATAACGTTCCTTATAGATCCCATAGATCCTACGTACCGAAATAGTAATGTAACCTCTTATATAACTCGGCTACCCCTCGTCCTATAGTTTAACTAGTTCTAACGCCTCTCGCGCTTCTACTACTAGTCCGTTTATGTCTTCTCTTAGTAGTTGTACTACTGCTGATATAAGGTCTGTAACAGAAGCGATATAATTGGCTAAGTACGGGCCATACTTTTGAGCACGCATCTATCTATGTAAGGGATATTAAGTAAAGACAACTAGTAGTATAGCTAAAGAAAGAATAGAGAACTTAATAAATCTTTATAAAAACCCTATAGTAATAGCTAAATTAGTATAAGAAAAAATAAAAAGGTACTATAATACTAAAAGATCTAAGGGACTAAATCTTAAGGAGGGAGATAAAGTATAGCTACTATATAAAATTTTTAAGAGTTAACTACTATGTAAAAAATTAGACTATATTAGACTAGAACTATTTAAGATTACAGTAAAAATCTTAAAAGTTATATATAAATTGGACTTACTGGAGAAAATAAAGATCTACCCTATATATTATATTATAATGTTAAAACTGGTATACGGAAATACTAATCTACTAATCTACTAATCTACTAATCTATAAGGTAAACACGTATACAGGATAAAAAGAAGATAAATAGTAAGTTTTAAAAATCGTTAGTTATAAGGATAGATAATAAAATATAGTATAAGGTAAAATAGATAGGCTATAATAAGACTACCTAGGAACTACTAGGGAACTTAAAAAACGCTATAAGAAACGTATAGAAGTATTGGAAGAGATTAGGTTAGGTAGCATTAATAAAAAAGAATCGCTAAAAAACAAGTTACCTAAGAGGGACCTATAAAGAGCACCTACTAAGCTACTTAGTTATTTCCTTCTCTATTAGAAATAAATCCCTTTTTTTATCCTCTTTTAGTTCGCAAAGACCTTACTTAGTAAGACACTACTCCTTTAAACAAACCTTCTTACAACCCTTTTTAAATGGATTTTTTTTAATGTCCATTGTATTATACTACGTACAATACTGCGCATGCAGCCTCTAGGCTATGGCGCTATAGTCCTATATATATAAATCCTTCCTAGGCAGCTTAACATGTACTAGTAACTAAGTAGGCACTCTAGCCCGTTTTAAATGCTAGGGAAGTTTTATCCTGGTATTTTGCTCTCTAATATTTAGTTTGCACTAAGGAAATAAAGAAATCCTGGCTCTTTTATCTATTTCTGCCGTATTCTGCGTTCCTAGAGTAGAAAAAGCGCTCTAAAAGATAGATTTAGTAACATTTGCATATAAAAACAAAGGGCTCTATATATTTTGCCAGCTTAGAGACAACTACCAGTTATTCCTATACGACTTTTTCGGTAATGTAACCTATTCTTCTCCTTGCTTAAGAATAGGTAGGGAATTAGTAATTAATAGCTACTCTCCCTATAAGTAGGCTATTAATCCTAGTTTTATATTCTAGGAAACAGGTATTTTATAAGGGCGAACCTTGCTACATAAAACCCACCCTAGTAGGAAATTTTTTCACAAGGTTGTCTGTATAGGGTATAAACACCAATTCGCCTATACACCTTATATTTAACGTGCTAATGGTAACACGGGCCGGCCCCTCGTCCCCCTACCATAGCTACCCTAGCGGCGCATCTGCAGT
>Ga0307507_10010193_pt1 | contig 12238 bp, 9 predicted proteins | sample 7_EM_MG_FD_207223 | JGI IMG/M metagenome (GOLD analysis project Ga0307507, IMG submission 207223) | Populus trichocarpa ectomycorrhiza microbial communities from riparian zone in the Pacific Northwest, United States - 7_EM | ecosystem: Host-associated > Plants > Roots > Unclassified | place... | reverse complement strand
GCTCTGATACCAATTGATAATTCTAAGCAATTGATTAACAGTTCAAGATGAAGAGAAAGACTTAACTTGTTTTATTGAATGAAGGCTGGTTTATATAGCAAACCATTACAACAGAAATCAGATAAATAAGCAACCCACGTTTGACTCTCCTATAAACGTGGTCAACAAACAAACAATAAATCAAATGTAATCCTTGATCCTATTAACCAGGATATTATTGACTGACTTAGTCCTAACAAGCATTACATACTAAATTAAATTAAATTGGTCGAAACTCGAAATGGATAAAAAAATGATAAGGGGATAATGTCCAAATTTATTTATTTTTAATATAACGATGTTATTATATTGAACGCACAAAAAAGAGAGCAAGTCATGGGTAATTCTCTGACAATGTATTTAAACTTTTCCCAGAGGATTATTGTTTCAGTTTCTCGCGCTTCGATGTGTATCGAAGCAATTTTTTTTAACAAAACACCAAAAATAATGTGCAGGCATTAGTAGTGCTTGCTACAACATTTTAAAAAGATGAATCTACTAAGCTAAATTGAGAAGCATATGCATTGAAAAAAGTTAGTTTTTTTATGAATTTTATCCATATAATAAGACTAGATATAACCTGATTTTAGAGTGACATTTTTTTTTTAAAATTAAAACAACGGCAAACTGGATTAACATCGAGCAACCTAAATTAACCATAATATTCGTAATTTAGGTTATGGGCACAACCCTAGTGAGCTAACTCAATAGAGCATCTAACTTTTTCTTTTCCATTTCTATTATTCCCTCTCAATGCCATGCCTTCATTGGATTCGGGTTGGATGAAATCCTAGATGAAATTGAAAAGTTATAAGAGAAATAGGGATTAAATAAAAAAAAAATGGCTTGGGTTCGGGTAGAATTAAATAACAACTCAATTGAGAAGTTCAAATAGATTCATGGACCAAATTTTTTTTTTAAAAAAATCTAGCGCATAAAGAACATGCGTCAACATGTGGAAAGTGGTCATGATTTTTTGGCGGCGTGTGAGGCATCATATGGATTCCAAAGGCAATCTTTTTTGGTTTTGTTGGAAGCATCTTATCATCCCCATTATATCAACAAAATTTGATATAAAAAATTCGATCAACAAAATAAAAAATTAAATCAAAAGAATGAGTACCAAATTTGATAAACAAAAAAACTAAAGGAGGATGCAATTGAAACAAAAAAAGAAAATTTGAGAAATGAATTAAAACAAAACAAATAAATATAAAAAAATTAGGAACAAAATCAAAAGAAAAAGAGCTTGAAGGGCTGATATGGAAATATAAAGGGTCGAGGAAAGAGAGAAAGAAAGAAAAAAAATAAAATAAAAGGATGTCGGCAACTAATCGAAGGTCCGACAAGAACATGCGTTGCACAAGAAAAAAGAGGAAACTGAGACGAATCTAGTGACACGGTGAAATCAATTTTTTGACCACCGAGTTCAACGCATGTGTCAACAACTTTTAATGTTATTTTTCGAAAACACCATCCTACCCTTGTAAAGTATAATTATATATATAAAAAATCATTGTGCAATTATGAATTAGCCCCTAAGTTAAGCCTTAAAAAATTGAATCCAAAGGTAATAAAATAATTACACTATAGCTACAAATATGAAATGCAAAAAAAAACCCCTAAATTATAGTTAACTGATTGTTTACTTTTAAACGCAATAAAATCATTGCACTGTGCAAAGAATTAAAGAAAATATCAAAACACCTCTCAGCAATTCACAAATAACAAATCAACCAAAGAAAAAAGATCATTTTACTCCTAAAAGGCACTTAAATGAGAGTTTTTTGAAGGACGAAACCATCCATTTACTATTATAATCCATGAATGACAAAGTGATATGTATAGTGAATAATCCACATATTTTAGCTTTTTTAAAAAAATTATTTTATATAAAAAAAGTATTTGAAGTCCAATTAATCCACTGTAGATGTGTTGGGTATGCAGAGAGGAAAACAATATTTGGTGATTGCTCCTTGATCGATCATCATGATAATAGATGTACATCCCTGCATTTTTCTAATTTTCTAATAGTAAGATAATCATAGAATGTGTTTAAGAGTACCATAATAATTGTTTTTTAAAATAATTTTTGCTTAGAAATATATTAAAATAATATTTTTTATTTTTTAAAATTATTTTTTATCTAAAAATATAAAAAAATAATTTTAAACAAATTTAATTTTCAATGAAACATCACTTAAAATTCAATTCCAACCAGTTCCATAGTTACCGGTAGTAATGAGTATAAAGTTAAACAACAAAAGATAGCCACACGTGCATGACATTGAGACATGACAATGAACGATGGAGATAGAATGGCTAAGAGCATGGGCTTCTAGAAGATATAGATTTTATTAATTAAATGGGATAGCTAATGTGGACCTGCACTCAAGTATGAGCAGGTACAAGTGGGTAGGGCAGCTGATTAATAAAATCTTTGCGAAGTTTAGCGTCCACCACCACCACCACCACCACCACCACGGAGCAGCTGAATATTATTCATTCACAAATAACAATTCAACTCTCCTCTCCTCTATATAACCACAGCAGCCTTCATTCATTGCTAGTATTTGCTATCCCAACCCTCAAACTGAAGGCCATAGCTCTCTCCCTGTATATATATATATATGCGCGCGCGCGCGCGTGCCTGTCAGTTTGTCCCTACATATTTTACTAGTTAAATTACCCTTCATTTTTCAAATCTTTTCTTTCTTTCACGCAACCCCATTGAAAGCATTACTCTACAACCGTCCTTATGTCTCTTAAATACAAACCGGACTTATCTCCACTAATGTCCAGCTAGCTAGCAATCTCTTCTTCTTCTTCTTCTTCTTCTTCTTCTTATTCTTAAAGTATTTTACTCCTTCATACAGAAAGACTTGTTAAACGTAAGAAATTGTTCACAAGAAGGGAAAAAAAAAACTTAAAAAATGGAAGAAACAAAGACTAGTATTATCAAACTACAAAAAGCAGTGGAAGACGATCAAAAGCAGCTGCAGCAGCTGATTCCAGGCCTGCCAGATGAGATTTCTATGGAGTGCCTGGTGAGAGTCCCTTACCAATTCCATTCCAATATGAAATCAGTTTGCCATACTTGGCAACACTTGATTTCCCATCCTTCCTTTTATCAACAAAGGCTTAAATCTGGCACTTCTGAACATCTTGTTTGCCTTGTCCAACCTCTTCCCCCAATAAATGACTCCACCACCACCACCACTACTGAATATGATGATAATCCCCTTGATAGCAACAACAATAAAACAACCAAAAACGAAGACAAGCAAGAGCAGCAGCAGCCCATTCATAGCCCACCTCAGTATGCACTGAGCATCTATAATATCACGCATAACATCTGGCAGAGGACAAGTCCTACAGAGGGATCGGGAATTCCTATGTTCTGCCAATGTTTAGCCCTTCCATCCTCTGGAAAACTTCTCCTCTTAGGGGGTTGGGATCCCACTACTCTGGAACCAGTCCCTCATGTATTCATCCTGGATTTCTTTGGAACCACTGGAGCTACCTGCAACTGGAGACGCGGAGCTTCAATGTCGGTTCCACGCTCTTTCTTCGCCTGTGCTGTCATTGGATCCTCAAAAGTGTGCGTGGCAGGAGGCCATGATAGTCAGAAGAATGCATTGCGATCTGCAGAAATCTACGACGTTGAGACAGATCAATGGAAAATGTTGCCTGATATGATTGAAGAGAGGGATGAGTGTCAGGGACTGACATGGGAGGGGGATTCCAAGTTCTGGGCTGTGAGTGGATACGGCACAGAAAGCCAAGGGCAGTTCAGGTCTGATGCTGAGTTTTATGATCTCTATAGTGGGTGTTGGTCTAAGGTTGATGGGGTTTGGCCTTTCTCGAGTGCTAGCCCTAGAGGAACCACAACTGCAGTTTGTGTCAACAGGGACAAACACCAAAGGTTGTGGTTCTTGGGAGGTGACCAACAGCAACAGCAGCAAAGTAGAGAAGTAGTCCAGGTCAGTGACACCATTAGACTGGAAATAGTCGGTTCAATTCCACTTCCAAATTGCATTACCGGAACAAACCCGTGTGTGACTACTTTCAATTATGTTGGCCAAGAAGGGGGGAATCATAAGAACAAGCATCGGTTGTTTGTAATGAGCGGCGGCGGTGGCAGGGGATCATCGACACTAGCTTGTGGCGAATGTGATGGGGAAGGGGCATCCATCTCCGATGGATATAGCAATGATGGCACCATCAAGTGGAACCACATCCACACTCCTGTGGAATTTTCTGGTTTTCCATACTCAGCTTCTTCTCTCATAATCTGAGAATAGACGGCAAACCACATCTTTTTTCCATATGCACTGTGGAGCCAGTTAACTAGACATCACCTTTGAACGGAGCCAATAGTAGGGAACTAAGAGTACTATGTGCTGAACATTTCCTTTTCTTTGTTAAGCCAAAAATCTATGATACGAGTTAAGTACGCGAGCATGCATGCGATGACAGATGCTAGAACATGAATGCTGCTGGTTACTTTCAAGTTACTATCATTACTATTGTGGTTTACTCCCAAATGCTAATCCATTCTTCAAGATCAAACACCACCATTGTCGAACAACACACCGCCCGTGAATGGAGGGAGGGTCTTGGGTAAATTCTCCATCTTCTGGGCCAAACCAACAAGAAGCCAAGGAAATGTTTCATCAGCCAAACGAGATCTAATTCAATCATTAACCTTACAACATTTGCAATTTTGTTAAATGTTTTTTACACCGTAAAAAAAGATTGAAAAGAATCATAAATATTCAGTGTACTTTCCACAAATGTTGAATCCAACATCTAAAAAGGAGTCGTGAACTCCTAATTGCACTGCAATAGGAGGTGCCGAAGAAAAGGATATACAATCCCAGTACAATCCAAAGGATGTTACTAGTTTCCAATCCCTCGAGTCATTTCCATTTAAAGGAGTTGCCAGTCATCCTCGTTTAAGCAGCCCTCTGCATCATTCATAGTCATTACACCAAGGGGATCATCATCTCGGACCTCACTACTATCATGCTTTGATGATTTATAGGAATTAGCCACCGTAAACAACGGGGCACCATTTGATTCGTCTGCCAGCTTGGATGCCAGTGAACAGAAATCATCAAAATCATCTGTCCACCAAAACAAAAAAAAACAAAGGCTAGTTATCAGGTTGCATTTGAAAAGCTAAAATGACAGAATCGTAAACCAATATAATTTAACCAGCAACCTTTGTCTCGACAATAAAATCCAATTGCCAAGGATGGATCAATCAAATCCAGAGGAATGTGCCGCACAACACTGCATGAATGATCAAAAACAATTAGCAAAGTCAAATAAATAAGCTGACATAGATAGTAAAACAAGAAAATGAGTCCTTGGATAAGCTCACTCGCAGTGGTAAGATGAAGTATTGGCCTCTACATCATCTCTGCTAAAATTGACCACCTGAAGACGCAAGCACCAACAAGAATATCTTCAAAATATTAATTTGAGCACAATCTATTCAATTGATGGGAAGTAAGCACCAATATCACTATTCAGCCTGATACAATTAGAATGAAATAAAAAAAGAATAGGGCACAATGATGTCAAGAGACACCAGTTTAGGATGGAAATAAATGCTTGTCTCAATAATCTTAGCAAACCACTTTTGAAGGTTAAGAAAACTCTAAATGACAGATATTGCAGGATTGGAAGAGGAAATATTTGTGGCTTATGCAAACGCCAACTGGAAAGAGAGAGCATAATATGACACTGTGTAAGCCAGGAATACGAGAGAGGAGAGAAGGAGAGGGAGGGAAAAAGGGGCAGAGGAGTAGAGGGGGAGATAAAGAGAAAGATGAACAGATATAAGAAGAAAAATGGAAAACTCAATTACCAATAACCATTCCAGCTACCTCAAAATAGTAGACTGGTGCTTTTATAAGGCACCTAAACCTAATAAAACCCTAATATAAAATATAACATATCATAAAGTCCTAATTCCAAAAAAAAAAAAAAAATCTCTACTGAATATCTTAATAACCAAAAATAACTAGATTCACTAAATAGCATAGAATAACGTCTTCCAACTTTCCTACAATAAATATCACAAAGATCCTCCATCAGACTAGTATGTTAGCTCGACATTGTAAAGCAGTGAAGTTATCTACATTACAACCCTATATGCTGCAGAAATCAACTGAATTGCTAAAAAAAAGAAAATGCAGATAAATGCAACAACTTCAGTGTAAAAATCAAATCAAAACTGTTTGACTTGAATGCTGCAATGAACTTCAATGGACCACACATACTGAGATCTTTAAGAGCCACTAGCCAGATGCATTGATCACTAATTAGCTCCTAATATTCATCAAAAAGGCTAAAGTTAGATTTGTTAGAGTCATGCTCCTTTCCCTAAGGCTTAGCCTCATCCTCCAAACAGACTAATTAAGTTGATAGACTAATATGAATGCGACATGAGAAAATATTTTTCATCTCGATTTTATGTAAAATGGGTTCTGTAAATCACAGAAAATATGCAGATGATGGTTGAAGATTATGAGGCATCAGCTCCTAAGACCAAGTAACATGATCACCATGGAGAGACTAGTGTTTAAGTCTACAAAGTTTCTGAAGTGTTTTATCATGCAAGTATGAAATGCATTTGGCCCACAGTCTAGGACACTGCTATATACTTATGGTAACATGTTAACCACAAACTGGTGCACCAGACTTTTGGCACTTTTCTAACTTCAACTACCTTTCAGATTCATATCAACCCTGTCCTTTCCATTTAGGATCAAATGCATGCTCCTCCGTTGTCCTATATTAGTTGTTTAAATGCTTGTTCTGAATTGAAGTCATGATTCCTGGTTTATTTGTCATATTTGGAGGGATAACACCAGCAAGCAGTCAAAATCCATCGCAATGAAAGGGAAGCAATTGTTTTAGGTAGTAATGTTTCATTTTGAAACTAAAGGAAGCATCTCTATAATCTCATTAAACAGATTGGAAATTCAAGTGAGGTATATGGATTCAATTTCTGGTATATCATCACTATGCGATGAAGTAAGAAATAGAAAATTATTGCCATAAAATTATGGAATGACATAGTAATGAGTAAATTAGTCATCTACAATATGTGATGATAGATAGGTCAGAAAGAATTATGATTTACCGGCTGAACTTCATGTGGATCAAGATAAAAAGCATTCTCATCTTGCACACCAACAATGTAAGTTGAAGCACCAGGTTTCCCACCCAAAATTCCAAGGCTTTGGGGAAAGGTGAATGTTGCCTGCAGGGATGGAATATACCTGAAGCAGTTCAAATTCCAACTGGTTAACAAATATGACAGTACACTTAATACAAGTCTAAAATTAGGTTAGATTAGAGAATCGGGGCAGTGAAATAAAAAGTAATTTGGTTCTTTATTTTTAACGTTGAATCATTTGATACATTTTCCCATTCCCTGCGTGAATGTTGTGAAAACTTGTGCAAAACTGCCTTACACAAGAATAAAACAGGATCATCCTATTGAACCTTTCCACTATAGAAAATGAAAATATTGCTAAACCAAAATCCATTTTGTCAATGCAGCACCACACCTTTTCCAATAAAAGAAGCACCCTACAAATATAAAAAATAAAATAAATAGAAATCATAGAATACATTTTTCAGCCTATCACTAGATAAAAGGTTTGATTGCGATCTTCTTATAGCATATAAATGCTCAATGACATCCCTAGGTTCAAAGTATTGATATTTATTAGAGAAAGATAGTTAAGATAGTGATTATTTAATTCGATGACTCACATTAATTGGACCATCACACTTCTATCAAAGGCTCCTCAGAAACATTCACATCCAGCCTACCAGGTCCAATAGAATCAGTATGTTTTCATGGAAATTTAACATGGCTCAGGTAATGAACAAAATATTCAACTATTCTTAGCCCTTAAATGGTCATCACAGGTCATGATTCATGAATACAATGGATGTTCCTTAGTTTAATCACCATGAAAGCAGCAAATTAAACCAAACCAAAGAAACAGGGCAATAGAGCAAGATGAAGTTCTGCATATCAAAATAATTTGCATCAAAACAAAGCAAATCAAATTCCCAGCTCAAGCAATGATGACTTCAAAATGAAAGATAGATGTAGAACATGATCATAGACCTTGGATTTATTTTGTCAAGCCCAAGAACCAAAGGAACCAGCAGAAGAATTGGCGTCCAATCTTCTCGACCTTTAGAAAACTCTGAACAATGTCTAGCAGCATCTTCAATACTGAGAACTGGAGCTCCCCCTCGCTCCCCATCTTCACAACCAGAAACAACATAAACAGCCATTGGAAGTGTCTGGTATTCAAGATTGGTTTCCTCTCTCTTAGAGCGGGCTAGAGATTCCCAAGAGCGGCACATGGCATAAGGGCCTACCCATGATCCAGCTGCAAGTCCATAAGCCTTTCCAGCTTGAAGAAGATTGTGAATAGAGAAAGCCGATGCCTCCGAATCACCAAAAAGATGTAAGATCTCAACATAATCTCGATCCAATGGCTGCATAATTAAACGTGAAGGAAGAAACATGATCCATGATAGTGTAAGAAGATCAGATTCATCTTTAATTCATAATTGAATGATGGGAAATTTTTTTCTTAAGAATTCAAATTTCATAGGTTCACCTTGTCCACTGGTTTTCTCCAAGATCTCCCTAATCGATGAAAAAGCAATGCCTGCAGAGTTAGAAATGAGAATTCACCATTAACTGGAAGGCAATCATCATAACAAAATATATAATGACCCAGGGCTGGAAAGTTAACTGAAATAACTGAACTATCATAGAAGAAAGTATTGATGTGAGAAATGCAGCAGCAATATACCTGAGCAACAAGCATCTGACTACTCCGAAGCATACAACCCCAGTTTACATCACTTGTAAGTTTTGAATCTTCAATCATATCAAAACCTACAAATGAGCAATTTAAGATGGTTCCCCATAATTATAATTACCATGCCTGCTAAAGCTTTACTTAAAGATATGCTGAAATGGATAAATAGTCATAACACAAACCTTTTCTATACGTGATTAGAATTCGTGATGAAAAATCACGATGAAATGCAGCTAAAGCATTGGTAGCATCTGCATTCCCAGAAGAGTCATCTTGTGAAATCTTGTAGCGCGCTCCTAGAAGCCATATGTCACTAGTCGTGTTAGATATCCCTGTCTTGCTTGTCCCTAATACACGCTCTTGGATTCTCCTCATTGTGCCACCTGCCACTATTTTCTTCACAGATGACGTCCAACCATTACTATGTCTAATATGAGGTGCTTCGTTGTGACTAGTTGAAGACGAGTCGCGATATATATCAAAGACCGAGAAAGCAGATGCGAAGAAGCTTGACCACAAAGAAGGCTTGGAAACCTTAGTGTCGGTGGACCCCGGTTCTGAAGAATCAGATATAAAAGAACTCTTTGGGGTGTCAGTTGTAGTAGTTTTAGATGGAGAAACAGCCCCCCTATCACGAAAAACCTTCATTACCTAGTCATGGAGCAGCAGAAACGTCTCATAGATGCAACCAGAGTGTTGTCGAGAATCCAAAGAGAAACAGAAACTGTGTAGCTGAACCATACAAACATGCAATTGAAGAGAAATGTTATCACATCATACAATTGAAGAGAAGGTAGATGCAATCAACGGCCATATGATGTGCAAACTTTTGAACAACTCAATCAAGGACACAATTTTGGCTGTGTTTGGAAATGCATTTGAAAAGCCTTTTGAAAGTGCGTTTGGGCAGAAAAAGTATCAAATCGATGCCTTTTCCAGTGCTTTCGGATAATTTTGATATGAAAAGTCAAAACCAAAAAAAAGCACCCGAAAATCATACCCTCCTGAGTCTAATCTAAACCTCGTAGATAGGAAAGCTTAAAAGGAAAAGGGCAATTATATGAAAAGAAATGAGCATCTCCTCTGTTTGGGATTTCATGCAATGCATTGGTTACCAAATTATCTGATTGATTGTTGTTTATAATTCAGTTTTTTTTTTTTTTTTATTAGTAAAACTACGATTGATTGATTCAAAAACAAAGCTAGCTAATTCCATCATCCAAATAATACCGACTCTGACTGAGCTGGCACACACAATCAATCTTATAATAGAGTATTCAAGAAAAAAACACTAAACTCAGAGTAATTCATCATATATAAGATAAAGATAAATCTAAACCCAGAGCAAATCAAGAAAAGAGAGAAGCAAACCGTAATAATTCATTCTTTTCCAAATTAATTAATTAATCAATCAATTATGAGTATCTATCAACAAATATATATATATATATATATATATATACACAGAGAGAGAGAGAGAGAGAGTTGAATACCTGAGAGAGTATATTTGAGGAAATTTTTTATTTCGGGAGAGGGAGGTCTCCTTGCTTGGCTTGGTTTATGTTTCAGAGGTGGTTCCTTCTACTGCTACGCTACTGCTGCTTCTTTTTGTATTATTATTAATTTTTTTTTAGTTTTGAGGAATTCCTTCCTTTTCCTTCTTTTTATCAACTGACTGCCTTTCTGTAAATAATGTAAAATTCAAGGACGAAACAACACCCTCCCTCCCTCCTTTGTTTCCATCCCATCTGGCTGGCTGGAAGGAATTATACATTACAATAATACCTTTTCTCAATTTTCTTTTTTCTTTTTAATAAAATAAAAGAAATGATGATGATTGATGGAGGAGGTCATTTATCATTTGTTTTCGTGTATCAATTTCCTCCGCGTAACTAGCTCCGCTCTACGGCGTCGTTTCCAAATTTCTGTTGAGTTTGGGCCGGTGTTTCTCCTCTTGGCGCTTCTCCTCGTTTGTTTCACAATCCTGTGTTTGTATGGGCCTCAACAGCATTCAGCCCATGTCCATGGTCCATGGGATACGCTTTCTCACATCACAGGAAAACCTAACCTTCAATTGCTATAATACAGGAGGATGCACACTATACTACTATACACAACAAGAAGTAAAGAAAAATAGTAAATACAAGATAATTTGTAGTAGTAGTAATAATAATAATAATTACAATATCATATACTTTCCGTTTGCAGTTGAAAGTGTTGTCATTGTGTGAACTATGGAATCATAAGTCAGGTAATATTATTATTATTATTATTATTTGGTCACAGAGAGAAACAAGTAACTTCCCTCCCTAACTCCCTCTCCAATCTCTCTCTCTCTCCCCCTCTCATGTAGAAGAAGAGCAAGAGGAAGGAGAACAGCAACAAGAACAAGATCTGCTCTCTTGACTTCTCCCGGTAAGCCACACGCACCCTCTCATATTCCTCCCCTTCTTCTCTTTATCCATAAAATAGCCGTTGATATTAATCTTCTCTTGTTGGCTTGCCAAGACAAGATGAGATTTTTATATTTACAGTATTCCTTTTGGATTTTCCCTTTTTGTATTAAACATTCGCTCTGTTTGTTTGTTTTGGTAATTGATTTATCAATAACTGGATCAATGAATTAACTGTTTTAACTGCCTTCCATTGCCTTGTTGTAATGATATTTTTTTTTTTGTGAGTGATAAGGATTTCACTTGGTTTGATTTCTAGGTTTTATTTTTCCAACTACGACTCATTTGAGCTTGCCTTCAACACTCTGAAACCTTACACCCTATTATTATTATTGTTATTACAATTAAAAAAAAAAGACATTTTTATTTCTAGATTCTGACTCATTCTTATACTTTTGGATGCTCTATGTATGTAGGTATTGCGTTCTTTATATTCTGTATTCTGAGCAGTTATGCTACTTGAAGCCATGCCTGCTGCGAAGAAGGTTAATTTTTTCTTCATTCTATTTTCTTGTTTCTTTTCGCTTGGCTTCAAAATTTGAGTTGGTTTTATTTTTTTATCTTTAAGAAAAAAGAACTTCTATAATTAATCAGTGAAAAACTACACACTTGACTTGGTAAAAGGTGCGCACAAGGCTGGGAGACCAAACATGGGATTCATTTAGCCGACTCACTCAAGCCTTCCACCCTTTTAACGAACTGTTCTTCCATGGTTTTAGTTTTAGCAGCCCCAATACTATTTGCTGTACCACTGCGGCGATTTTTTCTTCTGTAATTCCTATTCCGCTCCCATCCTTTTCTTTTGTTTTTTATTCTTGAGATTCACTGCCATGCAATTTAGGATGTTTCAGACTTTTTTTTTTTTCCTTTAGC
>Ga0307507_10010192_pt1 | contig 12238 bp, 13 predicted proteins | sample 7_EM_MG_FD_207223 | JGI IMG/M metagenome (GOLD analysis project Ga0307507, IMG submission 207223) | Populus trichocarpa ectomycorrhiza microbial communities from riparian zone in the Pacific Northwest, United States - 7_EM | ecosystem: Host-associated > Plants > Roots > Unclassified | place... | reverse complement strand
TTGTAAAAGTGAAGATTTATAGGCCATATATATATAAAATATAAATATACACCACAACTTTTAGTCATGTAATATACCTGGAGTTTACATGACTAATAGTCTGTTACCTATGGGTGACTGAAGTGTGGTATAACTGGAATATCTACTGGAGGGAAATATTCTGTCTTGAATCTTCCCCATTCAGAGTCATCCCATGCAAGAGGTCTTTACCTTCCCTGGGTTATTCCATAACATCATGGATTCCATGTGGAATGATCATGGAATGATTAATTCCATATGGATTCCAACACCATTCCTTATGGATTCCACTGGATTCTATATGAAATGGGAGCATATCCATCCTGGACTCCATGGAACAAATCTAGGTGGATCCCATGACCATTGTACCATTAGAATACATATAAACAGTACTAGAAACTATTGAATAGAATCCCAGTAGTATTTATAGTGTTCTTGGGTGATGTTCCATAATTTAAGCCTCATTTGAGTCATTTCTAAGAAATTACATCAGCTTAGTCATTGATGCCATGTGGGAATGACTAAGCTGATCACACCCATTTTTTGGAATAGCCTGAACACTCAATGGTTGGAGTCATGTGAGATTCCTGCAAACACCACCCCCTGACCTGGTGAGTCTCACCTGAGGCTCCATTGCAAAACACCACTGAGACCCTCAAGAGTGGCCACAGCTGAATGCAATGTGTCTATTGCATTGATGTCACACCTCTGTTTCCCTCCTGTAATTATCACCATGCTCACAAACATTTAGTTCCACATATATACAATTTATTAAGAGTCATTACATGCATTAAACATACAAAATTTTCATTGCTACATCATGCTTAAGTTGGGTGCTGGATTAGTTACTTGCTAGTTTTATGCTATCTGACCCTGCATAAAAAGGCTGAAATACTTCTATCACTAGCCATTTGGTCAGCTTAGTCATTGATAGCTCAGCTCCTTCATGCACTCCCACACTCATTTCCACTTGCCACCAAAAAGAAACATGGGGGAGAAGACTTGAATTTTCAAAAGAAAAAGAGTCAGTGTCTATAATAAATTTAAAATTAGTTGAGAATCAACATATGGAGAAAAGGATTTCTCCTCAACAAGTTGTGCCATGCATCCAGTGTGGGTCAACATTTTGGAATTGTTTATTTGTTGCTTATAAGACCACAGAAAAATAGATGAAAGTTGCAACTGTGATGAGAAGCTCAAGATGTCCTGCCAGAAATGTCAACAATACCTTTTTAATTAATAATAAGGATCTTTTCTATGTCTCATCTTGGTGTGAGCACTGTTGCTGAGGCACACTAACTTGACTCACAAACTTGTTGTCTTCTCTCAGCAATTTATTAAAGGCAAATATAGAGCTAAATGAACCCTGCATACCATACAAATATCAAAATGTATGAGTATCTGCATTTCTTTATCTTTTTCTAACTTTCAAGGCATTACTCTCTCCATGTGCTCCAAGGATTAGGGATACATTTGTTGGAAGACAGATCTTGTAAGAACTTAAATGACAAAAAAAGCATTTTGAAGTAGACTCCAAAACATTCAAATTTGAGGGCAAAAAGTTTCATAATTGTGTTTGGTGCAAAAAGAAAAATACCAAAATGTTGGATATGGGGATACCTCATTCAAGGATGTTATCTGAGGAACTGTGCTCCACTGCAAGAGGTCTATTCCTTGCATCTTGAATTTGGATGCTAAGCTCCTCTGCCTCAGTATATTTTCCCTGGAAATGATATGCAACAGCAAGACCTTCCATGGCACTGATTGTGTCTTGGCGTTCTCTTTCAAGATTTCTGTTCCTTGCATCCAGAACTTGCTTCTGCAGCTTCTCCATCTCTACATATTTTTCCAGGCATCCATATGTTGCTGCAAGATTTTCCATAGCCAAGATTGAATCTGGATGTTCAATCCCAAGAATTGTATTTCTTGCATCCAAGACTTGCTTCTCCAGTTTCTCTGCCTCATTGAAATTTCCCAAATCTGCATAAGTTTTTGCAAGATTTGCTGTGGCCATAATTGTATCTGGATGTTCAACTCCAAGAATTCTGTTTCTTGCATCCAAAACTTGCTTCTCCAGCTCCTCTGCCTCTGCATATCTACCCAGGCTTCCATATGTTACTGCAAGATTTGCCATGGCCTTGATTGTGTCTGGATGTTCAATTCCAAGAATTCTGTTTCTTGCATCCAAAACTTGCTTTCCCAGCTTCTCTGCCTCACTGTAATTTCTCAAATCTGTGTAAGTTCTTGCAAGATTTGCCATGACCATGATTGTGTATGGATGTTCAGATCCAAGAATTCTGTTTCTTGCATTCAATACTTGCTTCTCCAGCTTCTCTGCCTCTATGTATTTTCCCAAGCTTCCATATGTTGCTGCAAGATTTCCCAGGGCCATGATTGTATCTGGGTGTTCAACTCCAAGAATTCTCTTTCTTGCTGCCAAAACTTGCTTTCCCAGCTTCTCTGCCTCTAAATGTTTTCTCAAGCTTACATATGTCACTGCAAGATTTGCCATGGCCCTGATTGTATCTGGATGTTCAGTTCCAAGAATTCTGTTTCTTGCATCTAACACTTGCTTCTTCAGCTTCTCTGCCTCTATGTATTCTCCCAAGCTTTCATATGTTGTTGCAAGATTTGCCATGGCCCTGAGTGTGTCTGGATGTTCAATTCCAAGAATTCTGTTTCTTGCATCTAACACTTGCTTCTTCAGCTTCTCTGCCTCTATGTATTTTCCCAGACTTTCATATGTTGCTGCAAGATTTCCCATGGCTACTATTGTATCTGGATGGTCAACTCCAAGAATTCTGATGCTTGCATCCAAGGCTTGCTTCTCCAGCTTCTCTGCCTCACTGTAATTTCCCAAATCTGCATAAGTGGCTGCAAGATTTGCCATAGCCAAGAGTGTATCTGGATGTTCAACTCCAACAATTCTGTTTCTTGCATCCAACACTTGCTTCTCCAGCTTCTCAGCCTCACTATAGTTTCCCAAATCTGCACAAGTTGCTGCAAGGTTTGCCATGGCCATGATTGTATCTGAATGTTCAGATCCAAGAATTCTGCTTCTTGTGTTCAAAACTTGCCTCTCCAGTGTCTCTGCCTCACTGTAGTTTCCCAAATCTGCATAAGTTGCTGCAAGATTTGCCATGGCCATGATGGTATCTGGATGTTCAACTCCAAGAATCCTGTTTCTTGTATCCAAAACCTGCTTCTCCAGCTTCTCTGCCTCTGTGTATTTTCCCAGGCTTCCATATGTTGCTGCAAGACTTGCCATTGCCCCAATTGTATCTGGATGTTCAATTCCAAGAACTCTTTCTCTTGTATTCAAAACTTGAACCTGCAGCTCCTTTGCCTCACTTGAAAATCCTTGCTCCTCTAATAACCAACCAAACTTTTCATAGCTATCATCAAAGTAATTATCTGTTTTTTGTATCTTATCTGTTATGTTCTGCTGCATATTTGCTCTCACATGTGTTACCAAGGCCCTGTGGAATCCATATTGCTGGCTTGTGTCATCTCTCAGAGAGCAAGACAACATAACATATGCCATTGATGAACACTCTTGCCTCCTACTCAACTCCATTCTATCCCTGCCCCATGCATGGACCAATGGATGCATGGTATACTCACAATCAGACAGACCTTGCTTAATCAAGCAGAGGGATATCAATATCTGAATTCCCTCTCTAAATAGAAAATTATCCCAGGAACCTGTGTCATCAAGAAGAAGCAATCTGCAGTCCAGCATGGAACTTGAAAGTGGTAATTCAGACTGTGCAGTTTCTTTAGATTGAACAGCAGCATAAGCAAAGATTTCCTCAGTGATACCCTCATGATGGAAGAAAGGAAACAATTCCAGTAGAAATAGTGCACTATTGGCTGCCTCACTTCTATGAGGATCATCAGATTGAGCTCTCTTCTGGATTTCCTCATATGATAGTTCCCAAGTGCCATAGACAGATCTATCATATTTAGATGTCCCTGTAAACTCTGTTTGAGATAGTAATGTTTTTCGATGCTTGGAGTACTTCACAAGATAATCCCCAATATCAGCAGCCCCAGAGGCAATATAAGCACCAGCTTGGTCTATAGCAAGTGGAAGGCAACACAGCTCTTTCACAATTTTCAAAGCCTCAGCTTGAAGATCTACTCTGGATGGATCCAAGCAACTAGCCTTCAGAAGCAGTGAAACAGCATCATTCTCCTCCATCTCCGTCACTTCCAGAGAATTCTCTGGTAAAGTTAGGCATCTCATGGTAGAGTTACAACTAGTTATCAAAATGTTTCCCCATTGACCAGGTGGAAAAAATGCTTCAAGCTTAGAAGGTGACAGAGAATCAGCATTGTCAAAGACTATTGCATAGTTTTCTTTCAGAGAGCCAATCCACCAGAGAGCAGACTCCAGTGACCCATCCAGTGCAGAGGATTGAGCTCCAGGAAGATTACAGATACCTTTAAGCCCCTGTGTGATGGTGCCAGCAGAAGATGCATCAAGCCAGCAAACAATAGAAAAACTGGCAAGCAATTGAATTTTAGTAACAAGAATCAGACATGATTTCAGAAGATACTCACTGGTCAGACATTTCCTCAATAAACTTCAGGCAAATCTGAGTCTTCCCAGCACCACCCATTCCATACAACAGAAAATACTTCCTTTTCTGAACTTGACCTTCGGGACTGGTAAAAAAATGCTCCTTCAATTTGGCAATAATTTCTGTCTGGCCTGTAAATCAAATGCTTGGATTTGGCATGAGGGGAATGACTGCGTTGGATGTTCTTCTGTTGCCAAAGTTATTGATGTTGATCTGTTTAGATTGCCACAATCAGCTTGCACTATGAGTATCTGATTGCTGTTTCACGCACAGTGCTAGCTGCATTGATTGTGCAATCCCTCAAGACAAAGTGATGAGCACCCGAGAAAACGTGTGTTCTGCTCATGTTGAACGGTAGCAGATGACAGAGTTGGGGGAAGAAAGGAAAGAAGGAAAGAGCGCCCTGTGATGCCGGACCCCCAAATCCCACCACGTGTTGTTGTTGCATGAACAAATAACTGTAAGGCAGTGAGCGTCAAAATACATTCACACAGCCGTTCCTGCGAACCATTTGCGCTTCGCTCAAAGTATCACGATCGCTAGGGAATCAGCTAACGCAAGGGCAGCGTAGCAGGGAGTTAGTATGGTACTGTATCCAATCAGTTTCAGAACACGACATGGTGCATCATATTATCACTTGTACAAACTTCGACGACGACTGATAAGGAGGAAGTGCTCGTGAACACGAGTGTTGAGTACCATACGTACGAATAAATCTTTCATCTCTACTGAGAACAGTCTCGTCGCCCGCTCGAATGATCGCCTTGACCCCTCCATGACCACACTCGCCTGCTCGAATAATCACCTCCCCGACCAGTTGAACAGTGCCATCCACCTAGGACGATCGCTTCATCCGCACGCTTGACAGCTCAAATGGCCGAACTCAAGTCGACCGCTTGAAACGATCACGCCAACGACTTCTGGGGTCATCTCCTGAAACAACATGCCAGCTGCGAGGCGCGCCCACTCCTACTTTTGTTTTTCTGACTTTGCCTAGATGGCGACTAGAACGACCATGCATCAGCATTCTGAAAACAAGAATGGCACCACAAGAAAAAGAAACAGCAGAAGAGGAAAGACATAAGACACGAAGAGGGGAAGGCAAGCTTGAGAAGATGCCAGAAAATCACAAGGACACCCGAAGAAACGACAAAACGGCATAGAAATTGAACATACAGCAACACGTTCCCCCTCCTCGTTGTTGTCCTTGTTTCCTTTCTCATCTCTCAAACCTCACGGTCGTCTCAGAATATTCCAAGACACATAACCGCTCCATCATCTTCCTCGTAAACGGTAACGCCCTCTCCCTCTTTCCCTCCCTGAGTATTCGCCGCAGTGGTCAACTTGGTTCGGGGACGAGGGCCCAACGAACTCCAACGAGATCATATCCGGCTTACGACGCTCGGAATTTGCGTTTCCTTCGTGGTTTGCGTTCTCTGATTCGGCGGAAAGTTCCCTGCTTCCAGACACAAGGGTGCTTGGGCCGAGTGTGCCCGAGGGCACTGCGAAGGGAAGGTGACGGTATGACGGGATGCTGGTGGCTAGGTAGAGGAGGGGTGTGGAAGATAGAGGGATGTGGATTATCAGTGGGGTATATACCTAGACAGTGAATGTTAGCTACGAGTGAAGGAGATGGAAAGGGAAGGAATATACGTACATCACGACAGAAACGAGGAGAGCGGAAACGATTTGAGATAATGTGATTCTACACCGTCGTGGTCATGTCAAACCTAGCCAAGAGAGGAACGTTAGAGCAGTGAAATAGGATATAACAGGTGATACCATGACATGACTTCCGCATGTTCGTCCGTTGTCCCTACGTCCCAAACTTGCTAGGTTCCTTTACTGAGCTCATTCAAACCCCAAGCTCCAAGCCATACCACCAGAGACCAATCAACATTGCTAGGGAATCAGCAGAGGCTAGAGCAGCGCGTAGAGAATTGTGATACTCTATCGAACCACTGCCAGAACATGACACGGTATCATCACTTCCGCAAATTTCGACAATGGCCGATAAGAGCATGTCCGTTGTGAATCCAATTGATAACTACCAGCTTTTGTAGGTACATATACCTCCGAATAGATTGTTCCATTTCTTCTGTCAGTCTGGGAACCATCCCCGCGCGCTCAATCGATCGCGCCGACCTCGTCCGCCCACTTGAACAATTTGATTGCCTCATCCACCCCATGGCCATGGAACGATCGCTCCTGCGTACCCTCGACCCAAACGATAACAATGCCAGCATTTTCTAGGGTTGGCAGTTGCCATCTTCCTAGAAAGCATGCCAGCTGCGAGGCACACCCGCTTCTTCTCTTCTTTTTGTTTTTCCAGTTTTGCCCAGATGGCCAGCTAGAGTGATTGCGTATCAGCATTCCGAAATAAGAATGGCACCAAAAAAAGAAACGGGAAAAGCGCAAGACACGAAGAAAAGAAGGTAAGAAGACGCCAGGGAACAACCGAAGAAACAACAAAACTGCAAAAAGGGAGAAAGAGGGTAAAAGACTGAACATACCACAGCCCCCTCCCCATCCTCATCTTGGCCGTCACTCCACACCTCGCTGTCGCCCATCTTCCCAGACAGATGTAACTGCTCCATCCCAACTCCATCCTTGTCATCCTTGCAAACGGTAGATCCCCCTCCCGTATTCGCCGCAATGGTGGACTTGATTCGGGGACGAGGGATCCAACGAACTCTGAATCCAAAGAGGCCATACCCAGTCGGCTTACAACACTCGGGGGTCGCGTTCATTGCGTGGTTTGTCGTCCTCGAATGGATTTTATTCGGCGGAATGGAACTTCGGTTCTCCGCCTCCGGATACGAGAGTGATTTAGAAACTGGAGGAGTAGCCAGGGTACAGAATGTCTGGGAAGGGCGCGAATGAAAGGTGATGGGATGCGGGTGCCTAGGTCGAGGAGGACTGCGGAGGGTGGAGGGGCGCTCATCGTCAGTGGGGTGTATACCTACGCAGTGGACGTTAGCTATGGGTGAAGGAGACGGAAGAAATATACCGTACATTACGATTGAAGTGAGGGGCCGGTAGCAGTGGTATGTAAGGCAGACACTCGAGCCAACCAGTGCGATTTATGAAAGTGTCCCTCGTGGTCATGTTAGAACCTAGTCAAGAGAAGAACGTCAGAGCAATGAAATAGGATATGATCGAACGACATGGCTCTGGCAAGTGCAGCTCGGCGTGGCCCCCGTATCGCCAGGTGTTTCTAGTATTGAGTCTATTCAAACCCAAAGGGCTAGCCTAGCTATACCACCCGAGACCAATCAAGAGTAAAAAAAAAAAAACGTACCTAGTCTAGATTCGAGGAGGGCTTTGTTTTGGAGGAGGGGGAGAAGGGCGGCGCAAAGTGCGATTTATTGCGCTTTTCGGAGAGAGGCGTCGGCTTTGGCGATGAATGTGGGTTGGGATCGTGGGAGTTGGTCAATTCAAGTTGGGCCCGCACATCACTAACTTGGTAATGTGACTATCCAAGGAACGGTTGCATATTGTCCACGACAACGAGGGACAGTGAATAGAGGAGATGTTGTGCATATACGATAACATACATTCATTTTGATACGGCCCAAAACGACACTCATAATTTCGGAAGTAGAATCTATCCACTCAGGATGAGTCAGAAGTGGCCAATAGTGAAATACTGTAGTCACTTCTTACATTTATAGTGCTGCTGCCATTTCTTTGACATCATTGGTAACCGCCATGAATCTCTGATACCCATCCTCCGTCGTGATGTCCGTATCCCACCTCTCTGCTGGAACTGTGTCGATCATGTAATCGGTAGACGGCGCCACGTAGTTGGGATCTACATGGCCGGTTGCTTTGTCCATGCAATAAAACGCAAGCCTTTGTCCCATGACACTGACGCCATGCAGCCTGGGTGTCGGGGTGATATTGTAAAGGGCACGAAACCTGGCCCTGATCTGCGCATCTGCGTCGACTCTGCTACATATGTGGTCAAGATGGAGAGGGGGTTTGATTTCAAGGAAGAAGATGGGCAGATCGTTCACTTCGACGACGTAGGTAACGACGAAGTCGATAATAGGCACACCGACAGCCTGGGGAAGGGGGTACTGTGGCTCGATGGTAAAAGTATCATCAGTGAAGCAGACTTTATTGAGGATCTTGTCGAACACTCCAAAGTACTTGTTTTCGATGGTGGTGTTGTGCGGGATGGGAGCGAATTGGTCGAGTATACGTTGAGGCAACATGTTGACCGCTGATTTGGTCAGACGAGCAACAGACGAGACACAGATCGTCAAAGAATTTTGGATTTGGAATTTCCGCCGTCCGGCAGCAGCATTGAGGATTTGAACGTTTAAACACAGCCAGGCCAAGACTTCAAAGCTTCAAGCTTCAAGCATTCAGTGCCACTTCAATCTCCCAACATATACCGACCACGTCCGTAGTTGCCGCCCAGAGACCCAATCTCGAACAGCCTACCACTACCAGTCAACGTTCAGCGCGCTAAACCTCCAACACAGGCAAAGAAAGACGTCGAAGGCTTTGCCACGAGGATGGTGGACATTCAAAACGTCTAACATCCGATCTCTGCCACCCACTCTACATCCTGTACAAGCGCTTCGGCTACGGGTTCGAGCCTTCCCCAAGTATCTGTGGTATGTATCCCCTATGACCATCGCTCTTCATTATCAAGACCGTGCATCATATCCAAGCCATTCTTTACATGGATTAGTTCCCTAACGCTTAGCACTCATTCAGCGCATGTCAGGCTATGCTGGGACCGCAAAGAATCCTTCAACAACGCATCCAGAGCTGCTCACGATGGATGGGATTTGGGGAGGTGTCAAGGAGAGGTTCGTCACACAGAAGAAAATTTAAGATGATGGGCCTGCTGTGTTGCATTGCAGGTATGTGCATCCCGTTTTGTCACTTTTGTGCTACGAATTTCATTGACTGAAGAACGAACATTGTCAGGACTAAGTAGAGGTGGTAGTGGACCTTCGGACAATCTCTGAGGTTCAGAAAGGCCCTTGACACCGGCGCCCGCCTGAGGCTGCAAGAGCTAGCTCAAATGCAGAAACTCCACGCTCTTGAGTCTTCGCGAACTATACATACCTAGGACCCACTCCGGCGTTGACGACCGATTGAAAGTAAGCACGCATACGGAGCTTTTTTTCAACTTTCAGCTGACTCCTCGGCTTTTAAACTAGGAGTAACAGATAGTCCTCGGGTTGCGAGTTCAACTCGGTGGTCTACACCGTGCTGCTCAAGTTGCTGCAGTACTCAAGATGACGGAAGTGCCCTTGAGAAACGAGGTTTTCCCATGCCCATCATCGGCAGCGTTCTACAATCACGTTGTTTCCTTTCAGTCAGATATATACTTCCACTCTCGCAGTCCAAATCTAATGCAATTTCTATTCTTACAGGTGATATCACTGGGTCGACGACGTTATCGGACCTTAAACTCCCAAATGTCTTCCAGTATCTGCTTGAATCGGTCATCGAAGACCACATTTAGTAAGTCGTCCTCGCACTTGCGTTCTTCCAAATCGCGATGGCTCAACTCTCTTTTGTGTACCCAGATCATGGCGGGCCATGCTACTGACTTAAAAGTTGAAGTTGGCATGACGACATGTTGAACTTCTTGCTTGTACTCGGCAGCGTGTCCTCGCTCCGTACGGACGGATACAACAGGAGAAGAGAACGCGGTTCATCGCACTCAACGATCCAAGCAAATCGGTTACTCTTCAACCCACAGCATTTGATAATTGCTTTAACTACACGCGATATCATCCTAGCCGGTGGTATAGCGCAGCCCCGTCGCCGTCTTGCACTCTATACAAGAAGCCGCACAAGACCCTTTTGACAAACGATCGTAATCGACCGTTCCTACATGCGAGCTGTCGCGCCAGCTGTCAGGGTTCGCCAAATCTCTGCTGCACAACATCAAACTCCGCGTGTTGTGTGCATCCAAAGCGAATGTCAAGAACGTGAAAGAGCGGGATGAGACCACAAGCAAGATGACGGCGCAGTTTCACACGATTGGAGAGGGTGAGTTTGAGGTCAAGGACAAGCACCCTGTAGATGTGGTGGTCGGGACGCCGATGAAGTTGATGAAGATGGTTCGTGGTCGGGGCTGGGATCTGAAGGAGGGCAAGGAGGAGGAGAGTGAGGAGGAGGGAAGGTGGACATTGAGGAGGGGGAGAGATAAGATGATTGGGTTTGGCCAGTGGAAGATTAAGCCTGAGATGGGTCTGGCGAATGTGGAGTGGGTTATCATTGATGAAGATGATCTCTATGGTGTGTATGATCATTCTTTCTGGTTCAGTTATGCTAATTATTTGTCAGACCCCGATTTCCAAGCTGTCGGACATCAGTCTTGCTCGTGGACATCCTGTCCCCGTCACACCTGCACAACCAACTACGCCTATTTCCCACCCATCCAACCTCCTCCTAACAAGAGCTACCATCCCCACTGCCCTCGCGTCCTATCTCGAAAAGTACCATACGTCTCTTATCAGACTCGCCTCCCCGCATCTGCACCACCTTCCCCAGACCTTGCGGACTGAACACGTCTCCTGGACTTGGAGCACAAGTTCGCAGACATTGAGCGGCGGATACGCAGAGTCTGGGCTGAGGACTCGTCGATGTTTCATTGACAAACCGGGCGCCTGTCCAAGGTGCTCGTGTTTTGCAGCAAGAGCACTAAAGTCGCAATAGGGGACCGGTAGTGGGAGCTTTTAGTAGGACTTTTCAGGTGGTAGGAGCGACCGGCATGCCTCCTCTGGGCAGGAACCAAGATTGGAGCCTGATAACAACACTGGCCAGTCTCCCCTTCCCTTGCTCACACAGCAGACAATGACTCTTCAAATTCGCCGCCACCACCATCTTCCTCTCAAACACGCTAACGACCTCTTGGTCCAACAAGGCATACCTCTGTCCCATCTTTCACCTTGCTACTATCCAATGCCTATAGGATCCACCAGCACGATTTGGGCAAAGCTCTTCCTCAGCAATCCATGAATGTCCCCAGGCTCATTTTGAGGAACCAGACTCCAAGTAAGCACACAAGCTAGGAAGTAAATGAGAGGCTCTTGTTAACCCCTTTGCACTTTAGACCTGCTGGCGGACCCCCGGACAACTCTGAGGTTCAGGGCCCTTGATGCCGGCGCTTCCTCTCGTTCGCTCCGCGTGCGTGCTTACCCTCGATCAGGTGTCAACACCGGAGTGGGCTTTGGGTATTGTTCGTGAAGAGCATCGGGATTCTGCGTTTGAGCAAGTGGGGGCTTGCGGTTGCGCCGCGAATGGGGGAAGGACCGGTGAGCTGAGAGTCAGTCTCAGTATTGGCAGGGGAGGGGTTCTCATATGAAAACGTTTTTAGCAAGTGTACAATCATACATCAAAGTGAACAACTACGAAAGCCATTTGTATTTGGAAAACATGACAGGAAAACAAACGATGTCGATACAGCAACACAGGCCCCTCACAGGAGGTCACAAACTCCAAACTTTACCTGGTCAACCCTTCCTTCTTATTTTACATATGCCATCCCACTCGTCCCATCCGTTTAGCCCCTCGCCGCACTCTCCGTAACACCAAAGGTCAATAACCCCAAGGTTCTCGTATCCCAACTGTGCTTAGGCCAATGGAATTGAGGAGGG
>Ga0307507_10010191_pt1 | contig 12239 bp, 7 predicted proteins | sample 7_EM_MG_FD_207223 | JGI IMG/M metagenome (GOLD analysis project Ga0307507, IMG submission 207223) | Populus trichocarpa ectomycorrhiza microbial communities from riparian zone in the Pacific Northwest, United States - 7_EM | ecosystem: Host-associated > Plants > Roots > Unclassified | place... | reverse complement strand
ATGAACGCATTAAAAAAAATAAAAAAAAAAAAAAAAAAAAAAAGACATGGGATTTAGGTCACGAACCATCTCCCTTACACACCCGGCGATTGAAATCTCAACACCATGAGAATTCATCGTCAACATCCACCACCACTGCACTCGCAGTGAGCTGCACCCGCACTCTCCTGAGCTGCACCCTCCCCCTCCCGCCTTACTTGCCTTATCATGTTCTTGGACCCTGGCGTCCTTGTTTCCTGGGGTCGTTTAGCTCTATCACCCCCTCTTCTCGCCTGCGCTTCGCTGCCTCGCTTAGCGTTCGCATGGTCGGCAACACCCTTTCGCCCATGTTACAGACGGCTGGGACTACAGTTCGCAGTAGGAGAAAACACTTCAACAGGCCACGGTCGATTTCGCCATCCTCTTTATTCCCATTAGAGGCTGCCTAGTCAGACACAGCACACGCTTACCGATAGTTTCCACGGTTATTGGGTCTACCCCTCCTCTCCGCCTTCAGGTCTCGTCCCGTTGCTCGGTTACAGCTACAATCCACTCACTCGGGTGGCACCCTACTGCCCCCGGGCCTTACCTTGCGACTTCTCCACATTCGCGCCCCTCGGTTACGCTCAGTCGTCGTATTGCACTGCCTCGGTGGCGGATATCAACGCCTTGGGTTCATGAGTAATGCTTGCAACGCCGCAAAGCTTTTAGTGGCTCTCCCGCCCCCAGTGTTCTTCTTTCATTGTCGGTTACTCTGGGTTTCATAGTGGTTATAACAATTTATTTTATTCCGCTGTAGTTGGTGTCTTCGGCAAGGGTTTTCCTGTTGATTCCTCCCCGTCTATTTATTTGACTTTCTTGTTTCACCCCTTCAGTCGCGACTTGATTGCCTATTTTGCGTGGCTGGTGCCCGGTTGGTCTCGGACCAGAGAGACTTGTGTTGATGGCTTTTTCCCTGGCACTGCGTGGATAAGTGGGGATGGGGTTTTTTCTTTACCATAGCTAGCGCTGCACGTAGTCCTTGTTCCCAGTAGTTGATAATACAAAGCACATGAAGAAAAAAAAAAAAAAAAAAACAGATGGGATTTAGGTTCTTCACGCAACCATCTAAGTTCTTTCATACACTATACGTTCAATCAAAAAGATCTTTATCAAACTATATCTCCACGAACCAAGACCCGATGGTCTTATATGACCCTAGCGAGCCAAGTTGCTAGATAGGAGTCAAAGGATCTAGCTATCGCAACTGCTATTAGGCAAAGAGGAAGTGATCGTTAGGGAATCATTGGTTACCTGCTGCAAGTATCACCCGGAGGAGAGCGGATTGTAACACTGGGCCTCATACGCATCCACCGGGGACGACATTATTCCTGTGCATTGTGCTAACATGATGTCGTGGCTAACACGCTCTCGTTTATGATACTAGTCGGACTGACTATCATCGTATCTTCTCAACTCCAGTAGGATCGCTTCGTGGTAGGTGTCTCGTCTTGTGTAGAACAATAGGTCGACTCGTAAAGAACAATAGATTGTATTTCTACTGCTTTCTAAGCCGACCATTTCAGGCCCCTAGTCTTTGCCTCGAAGGGTGTGCTGGGTTGTAGCTTAGATGCTTGTGTAGGGATCAACTACACTGCGCCCGGGGCAGCCTTATATAGGCGGTCATCCCCACACCCCTAGCCCTGGTGACTCATACCCATGAGTCACACGATCTCATGACTCAAGTGAGTCAGAGCGTGAAACCTCTCAGCTGACTCTGATGAGTCACTGTTCGCTAATTCATCAGCCAATCATAACACAATACACATATCATATACCCGAATGAGTCACATGGGCAAAACCCATGACTCGTATATGCAAGTCATGTGCAAAATACATAAACTACATGACCACAATCGTCAGTCATGTCAAATAACATCCAATAACCATAAACCAATGACGCGCTATCGCGTCGTCAAGTGAAAGTTTCCTTTGCCAAGTCACTGTTTGTGACAATAACGCTATCATCGATTGTAAAAACTCCACCATTGCATTTCCTAAAAAAGGAATTACTCTCACTTGCAGGAAAGGAAACAACGCTAGGTTCTCCGCTATGACAAACTCCATACCCCTGAGTTCATCTCCGAGTTTCCTAATGTCTTCCCAGCCAGAAAAATCACTGAACTACCGCCCCTGCGACAGATTAACCATCACCTTGATATCATCAAAGGGAAAACGGCACCGAGTCCGAAAATGTGCACTGTTCTTGACAAGATCCTGCCTGCATACCGACAAATTATCGCGGACTGGAAAGCCAAACATATCATCTACCCTTGCGAAGCAAATAACCCTGTCAACATGTTCCCTAAGCTGAAACCTAATGGCGAAATTAGACTCCTAGCAGACCTAGTCCTCAGAAACAACATCACAATAAAGAACGATAGCACTATTCCCAATCAATCAATGATCCTCACAACTGTGGCCAGAGCGTAATACCAATCCACAATTGATCCAGGCAACTATTATTTCCAAATTCGGGTAGCCCCTGGAAATGAAAGCCTCAATACCATCAAAATACCGTTTGGAACCTTTGCATGCAAGATAATGCTGCAAGGAGATACCAACGCGGCCTCCACAGCGATGCGAGTTATGGAATATGTTCTAGATGGACTCATAGGAAAAACAGTTTGGGCATACCTGGATGATATTACAATCTTCTCAGACACATTCAGAAACCATGTCCGCGATATCCGCCAGGTCTGTCAGAGATTGCAGGACCACCACATAAGAGCATCACCATCCAAATGCAATTTCTTCGCCAATAGACTCCCCCTGTTAGGACATGTTATAGACGACCAAGGAATCCATGCAGACTCGGAGAAAATAGAAGGAATCCAAGACTGGCACACCCCCCTATCAAAAAATGAATTACCAACTTTTATTGGTTTTGTAATATATCAGGCACAATTCCTGCCACACCTCGCTACGGCTAGCGTCTCACTATCGGATCTGCTTTCCCAAAACGAATTTGAATGGAGACCCCTCCATGTGGAAGCATTTCAACAAGTCAGACACTTAGCCAAAAACATTATCACACTTCGTCCAATTGACTATCAGTCACGCCACCCTATTTACCTCTTCACTGATGCTTCTAAAGTTGGAGCAGGAGCATGGATAGGCCAAGGACCCTCACCTGAGAAATCTCAACCTGCCGCCTTTCATAGCTGAAAATTTGCAACAAGTCAGCTACACTACCATGTACATGAACTGGAACTTCTCGCTATAGTGGATGCAGTTCAGTCATTTCACCCCATGCTTTATGTTACTCGGTTTACTGTGGTAACGGACAACAAAGCACTTTCATTCCTCTTATCTCAGACAAATCTCCCTTACCGCCAGACAAGAATGTTCCTCCAATCTTACAATTTCGACATCATACACAGACCAGGCAAAGACAATGTCCTTGCACATTCTCTCTCACGGATATATGAGGAATGAGAAGCGAGCTCTGACATGATCCTAGTTGACCCTACCAAGAAGAAAGCTATAAAGGGACCCTATTCCGCCATGACTAGCAACATCAAACACTCCCTCCACCTCGCTCACACTCTGGATCCCGTTAACGAACCCTCTTTCTTCTCCCCAACCCCTCTTGACCCCTTCTCTATACCCCAACGCCTCTCAATGTGGAACATTGAAGATGGCCAAATCCCGGACTCGCACAAGGAGAAAGAAAACAATCACCCCCCAGTTCCTTTTGAACAAGGACTTTATAAGATGGCAGCCACCGTTGATGAAGGTATCGACGCCATGCAGAGCAAGAAAGCATGCCCCCAAGGGCAGCCTCATGACCCTACCGAAACCACGATTGTCATTCAAGCTGCTCACTCACAGCTTGCTGCACTCTCGTCAAGAATTCTCAACCCTTCAAACCAGATGGAACAATCTTTACGCCCTAACGCTATTACCAACTGCTTTGCAAGAATTCATGACTCCATTGCCAAACTGGAATCAATTACCCTTGCCAGCTCAGGATACGAATCACTCCCACCTTCTACCTCTTCCACTCCTCCCAGAGATGAGCTGGAAAGATTTCTTATGTGTACAGGCCATAGAGCCAAACATTAGACACAGTGTGTATGGGACAAATGTGAATCCCACATGGAAGGAAAAGACCACCACTACTACCCCTCTGGATCTCGCCACATTGCAACCCCTTGCCCCCTCTATTCCACCTCATGCTTCATTACTCCCCACCACCCAAAGCGAAGATATGAGGATAAATGGGCTATCCCTCCCGCCTTCACCGATGATAATGGATATCCTGTCTTCCACACAATAATCAACAAAGAGAATGATTCATCCTCCAACCATGCCGCTCAAGAAGAGGACTTACCGGTCCCTGATGCCCCTGTCGATTACGATGACCCTTTCCCTGATCAATGCACCAGGGCCCTTGATGTTCGCGCCTTCCAGCTCTCACAACACCTCAAAGGCAACTGGTATAACTGTCTTCGAAAAGCCACCGTCTCTGACCCCCTCTTTCACATCGTCAGCAAGAACCACAATCATCCTAGTTGCATTCTTATTGACGGACTTCTTCTTAAAAGAGGGGAAGATGACACTCGAGACTGTTCATATGTTTCCTATGAAGCCGCCTATGAAGGAACCAACATCAGGAGCGACATCGTTCCAATCACCCACGAACAAATGGCACATATGGGAGCACAAAAATGCTTCAAATACGCCTCCAAACACTTCTACCAGACGACTATGATAAGTGACTTCAAGGACTATATTCGCAGATGTCACCTATGCCAGATCAACAAACAACCTACCACCCTCCCTGACCGAATTGTAACCCCTCTCCCTGTTCCCAGAGAACCCTGCTCCTCGATTCCAATAGACTTTGAAGAACCCTTCCCTAGCGACAACAAGAAAGAACTAATCTTAGTTGTGTTGGATCACTTCACTTGGTTTACCTACCTTATCCCAGTCTCCCAGAATATCACAGCAGTTGAAACTGCTAACCTTCTCATTAAACGAATTTTTTCAGTCCATGGTTTCCATACTTCTATCGCCTCAGATAGAGACCCCAAGTTTACCTCCCGCTTCTGGATGCAGTTTATGGCCAATATCAAGATTGACCCCAACATGGCTACCGCTTATCATCACCGGACCAATGGCCAAACAGAGCGCAGAATCAAAACCATCCGCCAATGCCTCCACAACTATGTTAACCCCAAAGGCACCAAATGGACTCGCCACCTTCCTCATGTTCAAACATCTATCAATGCTGCTCCTGGCGAGTCATCCGAGCTATCCCCCTTTGAAATGACCTTTGCACGAATTATCAACCTTCTACCCCGTGTTAAAGTCCTCTCTACCGCCGTCCCCTCTGCTGATGACATCACATCTCAGATAATGAAAAACCAGCAGCTAGCCAGAACAGCTCTCCAGAAAGCGAGAGCTCGCCAGACTACCACCAGCCAGAAAAGACGCAAAGAAGGACCACGCATCACCCCAGGCAAAACCGAAGTTACCCTTGGATCCGAGTCTCATGTACACAAGATTGGACGAGACAAGAACCTTGTTGGACCATGGCTAGGACCTTTCTCTGTTCTCAAAGGACCTGACAAACACGATAACTACAAACTCAACCTCCCTCCCAGCATGCAAGGAATCCACCCCTGGATCCATCACAGCCACCTTCGAATCTACCCAAGACCAGACCTCAAGGCCTTCCCAGGCCTGCCTGAACGTACCTCCAAAAAACCCGTCACTATCAACGTCTCATGACAAGAAGAAAGCGAAGTTGAGAAAGTCCTCCAGGATAGAATATATCGAAAGAAGTACCAATTCCTAATCCATTGGAATGGCTATGACGAAATCGAAGCCACTTGGGAACCACTTGATGTCCTTGAAGCAGCCAGCACCACCCTCGGAACTTATTGGTTTGATACTTATAACGAAACCATTCCCTTCCACCTCTCTTGGACCCATAACGAATGTTGGTCAGCTTGGACAGTCCAGGAACCTAAATACCTTCCTCTCTCACCAGAACTTGACCGTGACCGATTTTGGACATCTATTCAAGACTCTGACTACTCTGACAACGAAAGCTGTAACACCCTTCCTTCCCTTAATGAATCTGAGTTGGAAACCTAACGGAACTCGTGTATCTTTCATTTATTTTTCTTTTAGGGCGAATGTAACTGAATCTGCTATTATCGCTACTATTCATTGACCTGACGTTGGATATTGCCTATTAGGATCTTCCCTAGTAACGAATCATCCCTTACCTTGTACCTTCCTTATTGTTATAGTTTCCTATTGGGTAGTACTTCCCTTAGTTCGCTTACTTTGTTCATTGTACCCCAATGGGGAAACCCTACGCTTACTACTATGTATTACTGGTTTAGTACATTAGTAGCAATCCGTTACTTTTGATTCAGTTACTTGTTTTGTTAGTTATATCCTGTCGCATCTACACCTTTGCTTTTGGACATGGTTGTTTTGCTTCTACCTTAGCGTAGCTTAGCATTTTCATTTGGACAGGATATGAGTTATGATTTATTTGTATTTAAAGAGCTCGAGATCCCTTAAGGATACAAATTCCTAAGCCTTACAGGAACCATCACTTTAATATACTAAGTTGAGCGGTCACTCTACTAGTCCCTCATTTTTATTATATCTCTTGTAGAGATTTCCATTGACGCTTCTCCTCCCTGTCCTTATAGTATCGCCGGATCTCCCTCTGGGAATCTCGCAATACTAAGGAGCAGGTTACATCTCTCCTGTTATCGCAGGCGCCTATCAGCATTTTGAAGCACCCTATTATTTCTATCGATCATCTACGAACCTAACCCCTCACTCCCTCTTAGATATTATTGTCAATCTATTACAATACCATGGTGGGTGGCCGGGCCTGGGCCTCCTGGGTAGCCTGGCGGCTTATGTCCTCCTGAGAGCCTGCTGGATTCTGAATGAATTAGAAGTCTGCCTCTTCTGGACCCATCCCAAATTCCTCCCTCAATGCCTCCAAATTACCTGAATATCTCATTGTTCTCTCTACACCAGAGTTGGGATCCTTAGAAATTCTTTCCTCCAACATCGTCCTGATCAACCCAAAGATTCAATACTGGAATCCCTTACTCTTGGCTCAAGTGTTCAGCTAACGTTTAAACAGTCTTGTCACATGTTCCATCCATCCCCTTCCGATATCACTAGATTATCCCCACGGAGCCTAATTAATGGCAACCTACCTTGCGATAGAGATCATGTGAATTAAACCTCATCATTATAAATCCTTGGCTGCCAGTGGTGCAGCACATGGCAGCATATAGCCGTGGTCAGGTACAGGAACTGGGCATTTATCTTCTCAAAATACTTCAGATCTATGCTGACTCTCATTTTGTTTCCCCTATAAAATTGGGCAAATATCCGATCCAGAATCTGTGGTGCAAGGAACCAATGTTCCAAATTCTGTTTACTCCTTTAGTTGAATGGTCATGGAAATTGTCTGGAAGAAGAAAGCAGAAAAAGTTATCTCATAGTCATTAGGGCTACAGTTAAAGTGGACCTCCTTCAAAAAATATTCAACCATTGGTACGCAGGCTGTTGGGTCGTCAGTATCGAGTTTGTAGAGCGCTACCACTACCTTCTTCGCGCAATGCCGGTACTCAGATCTTGCAGAACTGTGCTTACCAAGTATCCGTCCTACCAACATTTGCTGGATTATGTATTCAGTCCTGCTTATGATATATGGCTATAATTTTCATAGGAGACTTAGCTGATCACTCAAGTGTGGAGTAGGGTCTGCAACGTTGGGCAAACCCAATATACGCTGGGCATGGCTGCAGCATGCATGAACCTGGTCAGTCAATCTGATTACATCCAGGTATAAGTAAACTATAGGCGCTCAGTCACATATTACCTGAAGTGCCTTGTTCTGAATCATGAGCTGCACCCCAATAGCATGGTTTCGTCGGCTCCTGATCAACTGAAAATTTGCAGGCTGTCCATGTTGTACAGCAACTGGGATAGGGCCTGCAGGCGTTGCAATTATGCTGGATCCAGTGGGTCAAAGGTTTCCGGATGAGTTAGTGTGTATTGCAAAATGTGTTCAGTTGACTTAGGAAGTAGGTGTTGTCTGTCCAAGCAATCCAATCCCTATATCTGATCTCCTGGTACGTGTGTCTGAGAGAGAAATCATCAAATATTGTGATTCAACAAACTCGTACCCTGTCTATCTGGGGCTTTGTGCCCCTTAATCCCCTCGATCGTCCTCCACATCCTTCGCATCACCCTCCATGCTCTCTTCAAACAAACTGTCATTATCATATTCTCTGTCCTGTGAATCGATACTGTCCTCCCTCATGTCGTGCCATGAAGGCTCATTACCAAGTACCTGGGCTACTGGCAGCTGGGTTGAAATTGGCGGTGGGCCTGCTGCAGATTGTATAGGTGTCACAAAGGGTGACTAAGCAATGCAGATTCCTCATGACTAATAGTTATTAGTCATTGGTTTGTTATTTTTCACAATATGAGATCAGTTGACTCATAGGTTTTCATATGACGACGCAATAGCGTGTTATTGGTTTATTATTATTGGTTGTTATTTGACATGACTCACGATTGTGGTCATGTGGTTTCTGGATTTCGGACATGACTCATAGTTATGAGTCATAGGTCCCCCGCATGTGACCACGTTCGGGCAGATGATGGGTTTTATAGGTTTTGATTGGTTCACTGGCATGTTGCGCGGTTGACTCGTACGAGCCAGCTGATGGATTTCACAATATGACTCTGTATGAGTCATGAGTCAGGTGACGCGGAGTATGCCTCACACAGGGTTAGGGTTAAGGGAAGAACCCCTATATAAGGGCACCCTCTGGGCTTAGGATTTGGGTGACGAACAATCCCCTCTACTTACGAACGATCCCCTCTACACCTCCAGCGATTGAAAACTTAACACCATGAGATTTCATCGTCAACATCCACCCCCTCTCCCCTCTTCTGATGGCTCTTTTGCCTAGGAGGGTGACGCTACCACCACCCCTCTCCCCTCTGATTCCCTTCTGATCTTCCTGTTGCTTTGGCAGCCTGGTTGTATGGAGTTTCACGGTTACATTCCCCTTCTTTCCCTGCCCTTGTTTTGCTGCCTCGCCTAGCATTTGGACAGTCGGCAACCCCTTTCTCTCGTCAATGGGTCAGTCGCAGTCTCGGGTTATCGTCGCAGTAGTGGCCCCGGTGGCTCTGCTCCCTGGTATTGCACTGTCTCCTTGATGCACTGCTCGGTAAGGTCGGCATCGTCGAAAAGTCGTGATCTCGCTTCCGTCCTCCTTCCCTCGTACTTCTACTTGATTGGGCACAGCCCTCCCTCCCTCCACCTGGTCTTCGTCCTGTGGCTTGGTTCCAGCCAAAACACCCCCCACCCGGCTCAGTCGCCCCGGCGTCCGGCTAGCATTCATCTCCCTTCCTCTGACTCCTCGTGAACTCCCGCAGCTTAACCCGCCACACATTCTACCATCAGCCCCGCAGCCCCGATCTCTGTAGCTCCTGTACAATTACCTACGAGCATGGCAGTGTTCGATGATGCTTGCAGTTGGGGATCGTCAAAGGCCTTCGCGGCGGAGGAGCTTTCTCTGGTGCTTGTTCTCCCGATTTCAGTTTTTTTTGGTTCTTCTCGGTGTTGGGTTTGTCTTGGGTTTTCTGTAGATGCTTTCTCTTGGTCGCGAGTTTCATGTATATTTTTGTTGTAGTTTTCAGCGCCGGGCGCTTGGTGCGGGATTTAGACCAGGGGTTTCTCCCACGGTTTCCACAGCCTCGACCATGGGTTGGACGGGGTGGAAGTTTGTTGCGGCCATATCCTTTGCGGATCCGTGCTATTTTTGTACTTATTGCTTCCGCCTTCGGCCTTAGCTTGAAACAAAATTTAACTTATAATACAAAAAAAAAAGGAAAAAAAAGAAAAGGCTTAGGATTTGGGGTCTTCACGCAACCATCTAAGTACTTTCTTACAATATACTTGAGAATACAAGATCTTTGGATCACATGTTCGGAAGCGAGACGAGATCCCCTTGAGAAGGCCTAGCGGTCAATACTGCTTAAGAGGAGTTAAAGAACTCAGATATCGCAGGATTGCGAGACAACAAGGAGGGAGATGGTTAGAGGATAAGAGTTACCTGCTGCAAGTATTACCCGAAGAGGAGGGGATTGTTACATTTGGTACCGTCACCCCAGCAGCACCTACCAGACAGACAACACGGCGACAAACAACGAAAGCGAGATTGACCTGCTAGAAGAGAACCTTGAACTCACATCACTAGGAGAAGCACTCGACCGAACCCTAGGAGAAAGGGGGATGACAAGCCGAACAACACCCGCACCAGCATCTCCAGCATGATCAGAAGAAACAGCAAATCCAGGCAACACCAGGAGAAACACCATGACCGACAGAGGAACTGGAGGGGGAAGCAGCCCGCCTCCACCAACAAACCCCGAACACAACCAGCAACAACTGCGACAAAACGTCACAGCTCTAAGTGGAGGAACAAGACCACCCAAAAACAAGGAACACAATGTTTACCAAGGAGAAGGGCAAAAATTATAAGCATGGATGGCCCAGTGAACAGTATACTACAAAAATGTGGGAGGGCAAGACGTCCATGGCGAAGAAAGAATCCTCTATGCGAGAAGTCTCCTAAGAGATGACGCCGGAACGTGGATCACCCCATACGCTGAAGAAAGGATTACTCCAACATGGAACACCTGGGCAGGATTCAAGGCAAAACACCAAAACCAATTTGGGGTAGTGGATACCAAAGGGGAAGCACAAATCAAGCTCAGAAATATGAAGCAAGGCAAACGATCGGTCACCGAATACTGGAACAGGTTCCGCCTGGTAGCAAGCCAAGCGGAATTGGACCAAGCATCCAGCGGAGAGCTCCTACTCGGGGGAATGAGCACCGAGCTCCAAAACGCATGGGGAGCCGGCAATGACTAATTCACAGATACGGAGACATTAGCCCAATGGGCAATTCGGAAGGAGACCAAGTTTGCGAGAGTCAAACACATACAAAACAACCCCTAAAGAAACAGGGGAGCAAGAGGAAACGAAACACGTCAGAACGCAGATGGAACATACCGACCATTAAACATCGGTAACCAAAATTATGGCGGCACAATGCAATTGGACCCCACTCGAAGACAGCACCGGTTCAACATATCCAGGGAAGAATTCTGAAGACACATACGAGAAAGGCTATGTCTCAAATGTGCCCAACCAGGACATATGGCGCGAGATTGGGGAAAGCAAAAAGAAGCACATCAGCAAAATGTAAAAACCACTCCTGGTCCACCAAGGGGGGTCATGGTCCCCCTGGTCCACCCTGATCCACCCTGGTCCACATTTTCGGTAAATTTTCAAAAAGTGTGGATCAGAGCGGATCGGTGTGGACCATGTGGACTACGGGGACCACGACTCCCCTTGGTGGACGAGGAGCGTTCAGGACCACCGTGGACCACCCTACGACAGTTTCCTGATGCAAAGACGCTAATCCCTCAAGCCAAGAACTGGCAACCAGCAAAAAAGCCAGCCCCATGGCATCCCAGACAGAGGATTAGAGAAATCGACGTCGAGCAGGAGCCCGAACAGTCGGGAGACCACGGATGCCCCCAGTAAGTGATGGTCAGAGGGACAGACCTGAACGATAACCCATCATCATGGAAAATTACTACGCGGCACTCCACTATAAGGTAACTCTCGATAACGACAATTACCATATCACGGTCAGGATACAACTACATAGAGCGACAAAGTCAGTCAGAAATCAACGCCATAATTAACTCAGGAGCAACGGAAGACTTCATGGATAAGGAAGTCTGCAACAAACACGGGATCAAGATGATGAAAACAAAAATCCAAGGGAGAATACCTTGCAGATGGAAAACCAAGCCTTATAGGACCCATTACCCATATGGCGAAAGTACCTATGGACATCAGTCGCCATAGAGAATTGGCAACCTTCCAAGTGGCGAACCTCCAAAACCATGAGGTCCTGCTAGGGATGCCATGGCTAAGAGAACACAATCCGATGATTGACTGGAACGAGAAGAAGGTCACCTTCAACAGCGAACGGTGTACGACTTGGTGTCTCAACAGTTCGCCAGTGGCATATGTGGTTCTGGAAGAAGAAGCGCTAGAGGAAAGCCTTATCACCAGGTTCCCCCAAGACTAGAGTAAGAAAGGCCCGAGGTCCGACAACCAGAATCCCAAG
>Ga0307507_10010190_pt1 | contig 12240 bp, 8 predicted proteins | sample 7_EM_MG_FD_207223 | JGI IMG/M metagenome (GOLD analysis project Ga0307507, IMG submission 207223) | Populus trichocarpa ectomycorrhiza microbial communities from riparian zone in the Pacific Northwest, United States - 7_EM | ecosystem: Host-associated > Plants > Roots > Unclassified | place... | reverse complement strand
TGAATCATCTGGGAAGAAGGATCAAAATGGAATTTCCACGCCAACTCTAAAATCTTCATCTATTTTCCCTATTCTTTTCACTTCGATCTCTTATTTTTCAATCTTATCTTTTCTTAAAAAATTAAAAGCAATTGTCATTAATTTAACCAGTTAGAAAGCAAACCAAATCACTAAAAAAAAAGTTTAGGAACTAAAAAAACATATAGTATCACAATCCACGATGCTATTTTCATCACGCCTTTTAGTGTTTGTAATGAGATTCGCAACCCTGCCAAATAACCTTGTAGGCCAAAACATGTATCTATTTGACTTACCCACTCCATAAAAGCATTCAAGATAACATTCTTCATTAAAAATCTGGATCAACAATCCTTATTCCTCCGTCCCAATCACGTTTCAACCACAATAAGCACTTGAGGAATCATCGAAGATAGTGGGGCAGATTGTGCCGTCGTGGTGGCCAGAGTAGCCAAGGGCTAAATTAAAATGATCATCGTATGTACCCTTTTCTTCTTCTTCTTTTTCTGAATAAGAGACTTGAACAAAAATCCAGATAACGCGACACAAACATTTATAAGGAAGCCAAAAAAATCTTAAAATTTGTGTTATTAATTTGATTTCATTTAATAAGCTTGACTAATTTAAATAATATAAATAAAAAATATAATGACAGTAAATAAACTAACAAAAAAAAATGACAATGTATAAAAATAAAACTCAAACTCGAGCTCATCCAAGTTAGTATGCTAAATATATGACCTAGTCGTGACACTATGGTTACCCCGTCGAAAACATACTGAATAAAACTATGTAGCACAATTATCAAGCAATCAAAAGTTGAAGAGTGAAGCTGGAAAAAAATAATTAAAAAAACAAAAAAAAAATTCGACTCAACCTGTGTTAACTTGCTGACCTTATGACCATGAGCACATAATTGGAATAACCTCATAAAAAATAAATTGAAAAAAGAAAAACAGAGCATAAAGTCCAATTCTTAATAGATCAAATATTGAATGATGAATTTTTTTTAAAAAAAAAGACAAATCAAAATTAATACGTGCTAACCTTCAAAACTCATGGCTGTAATCATGAGTCCAAAAATAACCCCATAAAAAACAAACCCTAAAAAATAACGAAACAAAATTTTAAATCATCAAAATATTAGGGGATGAAATTAGAAGGAAAAAAAGACTATAAAAAGGATTCAAAACAAAATAAATAACAATTTAAAAAATAATTTGATACAAAAATAATTTGAAATCAAATAACGAGGGATGAAATTGAAAGCAAAACTCAATTAAAAAATGATTAAAAAACAAATTAAAAAAAATAAGAACTAAATTTGATATAAAAATCAAATGAAATCAAATGATAAGAAAAAAAAATCAAACGAGGGGTAAATTTGAAGAAAAAAATCAATTAAAAAAATTTAAAGAAATAGCAATAAAAAGAATAAGGATCAAATTAAAAATAAAAAAATAAATTAAATAACACTTATATTTTGATAAAGCAATGAGAGAGAAAGAGAGAGAAAAGAGAAAAAATATTCATCATAACCCAACCATTATGCCATCATGAACACACATAGCACCAACAAAAAAAGCTCGGAGATATGCTCCAAACACCGTCCTAAAAGGCAATATTTAGGCTTAGCTTGGAAAGACACCAATAATTGTTTTAAAAATAATTTTCAAATTAATAAAAAAAAACTAAATCATGCATTATCAACAAGAAAAAAATAAAAAAAAATTAACAATTTTGCTTTTAAAAGTAATATAATTTTTATTATATACTGTTAAAATGTAAAAAAAAAAAAACAATATGCATTTAAAATATAAAAAAATTAAATTATCCCTAATCAATCTCATAATAACTAATGGGCCTAATGAAAATAATCATTTGCCTCTAATAATAAATCAATTGATTATTTGTCAAAAATAATAATGTCTAGTGAACCATGGCTTTCAGAACATAGACATGAAGTGCAAATTACACATACTAAAAAGAAATGGTATTTTACTAAAGAAATGGCATAATTATAATTTTTTTCTATTTTTACTGTAGCAGCAATATAATTGTAATTTTTATTTTTTTAGAAAAAAAAATTTCATATGTTTATTTCTTTATAAGAAAAAAAAAAAGCAAATTTACATTGAGCCGAATGATATTAATATCAATGCCTTGCAATAAATGCAATCTAGAGCTAATATAGACAATTCCTTCATCCAAGAAAATCCAATTTCCGCATAAATGGCAATCAACATTGAGCTAGAATAGTTTCCAAGTGATAAATGCAAATTTAAAAATGAAATGCCTTGAACAAGGTTTCAAAAAGAGATACAAAGTGAGATCAAAAGTTAGAACAGATCATTGAACTGGATGAATATTGAGATTTCATTTATCTGGTTCCATAAATATTACTGTACCTATCTGTGGAAAAATTACAAAGCGAGGCAGAGTGTCCACCTGTAAGCTGAACTAAAGTGTTGTATGGACAGGTAAGATCTCAATTGGTGAATCAAGGTTCAGAAAGTTAACATGTTCAGGGAGGGGGAAGGAACGAGAGAGGTGAAGAAGCGGAATCACTTGATTTTTCTTTACGGGTATAAGAAAAGAGAAAAGGTAACAAGAATATAGGACCGCAGAAACAAAAATCCACAACCTTTGGCATTGCAAAATGGCATGCTAGATGAGCAAACTGTGGAGAGGACACGATCTGTCTTCAGAAGTTTTCCAGTCATATCTGGTCATGAGAAATCACTGCACAAAGGAATTGGAAAGAATAATCAATACAGGGAAGCAGTATTTCGCCAAAGGAGTGATGTGATATCAACAAAGAAAAGGATTTGCAAGAGGGGAAAACATTGAAAAAAGAATAAGAAAAATAAGATCAAACCAGACAAGGCTTAACAGCCAGCTCTGAATGGAGAACGATAAAATGACAATACAACAAGCATGGAGACACACATGAGGAGAGTGGCAGTGCATATGTAGGCCCATCTGTGGATGGGAGCACCATTATCATTTTGACCTGGTGCATATTTCACGATCATGGTTCTTTATGCAATTGAAATTAAGAAAAATGAATGGCGTGCCCTTCTGTTGTGCATTAACGACTACATATTTTTTGCATTAATAAGCCACATTGAATTCAACAAACATGAAAGAGAAGCAAAAGGACAAAAAGACTTTTAATTGTGCTTGCCTCTTTTATTCTCCTTTCCAGTCTGTCAATTCGCTGCGAGGAGCATAGAGCTTAGCCACTTGCTCCTCAGCTTCCGTGTCATTAACCACACCACGGCATCGAGAGAAGCCACAATAGCATGCTAGTTTTTCTTCAATTGAGAAAAATCTGAAAGAAATAAAGTCAGCATCTCAAGGAAATAAAAGGAACTTGTTTCACAGAGGAGTCGAGGGAAACCTATAATCATATGTGAGTTCCTCCCATCTTTTAATATCTCTCTTTGCAAATATAATTATATGTTCATCACCGTTAACGCTTATAACTCTTGAATAGCAATTGGGCTGCAGAAAAGCAAGAGGAATTTTAACATTGATAAAACAAGTGTAGAAATAAATAACAATATCAGAAGCATATTATCCATGTGACCATTCACCTTCAAGCAAGTCTAAAAAAGTTGAATGAGAGGAAAATGCTATTAAGTTGGATGAATTTATCATATGCCAAAAATTATTAATCATAAATCTTTTCTATAAATCATAAATGACAGATCTTTCCAATACATTTTCTCGTTTGTAATAGGTAAGACTTTTAAAAAGGAACAGAAGATACACACACCTCACATGAGTGATTAATCAGATGAGCAATACTTCCAGCCCTTGTGGCGTCAATGACTCGTTTATCATCAATTCTAAACATGTAAGTCCCAGCACCCTGCATTAACAAGGAAAAGGAAAGGTAACCTTCAATCTCAACAGCATTTTAAAGGACTACAACATGGTGTAAGCAATCAACCTTTCAAAAATAATCACATTAGTTTTATGGATTATAGTTCATAGTTGTACTAGAATAGGCCACAAATACATGCATAAGAAAGGCAAGGACAATGGCAAAATTCTCAACAGAAACATACCACTAATGAATTGTAGATAAAGTGCTCTCTCCTATCAGCTATTGGAGGTCTGACTAGTTCACCAGTATATTCAATGACCTAAAACATCATGTAGTTATAAGTTAATTCCAAATACATGACAGAAAGAAATATATCATATCACATGAGCAAATTAATTTACCATGTCTCCGGCTCTATGTGGATGCTTTGCAAAGATGCCAAATCCATGGATTCCAGATTTCCCTATGGCATGATACATTCTCGATGGTCAGCAAAAGAAAAAAACAACAACCACATAGAGTTCCAAATGCTCCTTCAAATAAACTGGAAACTTCAAATAGAAATTTGGAATACCAACTTACCAAATGCTAATCTCTTTCGGAAGGTATGCCGCATGTGTTGATACTTTTCAGCCATAGAGAGAATGTTACTAGGAGCATCAAGCTGAGAGGCTCTTAGCCTTTGAAGACTAGAAGAGAAGCCAGAGTTAATGAGTCCATTAGAAGCAAGTGTACATCCTGAAGACTCATGTTGAGAGTAACCACCAACCAAGTACGGCTGATTCTCTACAAACAATCGTTTCAAGGATGCAGCAGCAAGGACTTCAGGTTCTTTCCGTCCCCTTCTCCCAAAATAATTGTAAGGCTCTGCAAGCATAAAAAGACAGGTATAAACAAAAATAATATTCTGGTTTTTTTTTCTGACAGATTCAATAAAGCAGCTACTCATATAATAAGGAAACATTTGCAAACAAAGATGCAATTTCTATATGCCACCAAAGTTATTAACAATTCAGAAACAGTACCCGAAGGAAGGCATGCTTGACAGAGAGCAATGGAGACTCTTAAGTGTTATGAAGTCAATGGTTGCCAAGAGAATCATAATTGAAAAAATAAAAGGTTAACAAACATGTTCTTCCCCACACATGTCAGAGGGTAGGAAATAAAGATTTTATAAAGTAACTGGTCGTGGAAGAACTGCAAAAGCACACAAGAATACAGAAAAGCATACCCGTACGAGCACATCCCGATAGATTACATGGTGGGATGTAGTCAGAACACCGACGAGGAATTTGACCAACCCGTTCATCTGTGACCACACGCTCATTAGATGGCTGCCTATGCTTCTTGCAGAAGGAAAGTAAGCGAATGCACTGATCTGCGTCATCTTCATCTAAAGAAAGGAGATAGAGTCTGTCCTCATCCTCAAGCTGTGCAAACATAGAGAAAGATAAAATACAGGAATATATAAGCTATTTTTTTCTATCAACAACTAGAGAGAATAAATATATAAATGCAGACATGTATGCAAGGATGCACGCACACAAATATATATTTATATATGCAACACAGTACAAATCTCTGAATGCTTGATAAAGAATACCTCAACACAAAGGCCAGCAGCGCGTGCACAAAGAGGATGATATGCTACCCGGCAAGCGTTATTTGAACACTGTAAACAATATTCATTTCAAAAGGGTCACAACTAAGCACTACAAAAAATAAAGAAAGGAAAGGAAAGAGATGAGAAAACACAAGTGAATTATTATATAAGAAGATGTAAAAATATTAGCTTTTTTATCCTTCTCTTGCTAGGCAAAAAGGTCTCATATATTTGCGTTTTTTCATTATTTTTCATAAATAAAAAACAGTAAGATCTCTTGATGGAAAAAAATAGTGCACACAATATAGAAAGATAGCCCTTTGTCTAATAGCAAATTCCAAACAGACTGAAATGAAATTCATAAGAATATACACTTCTTAATTAGGTAAACTGGACCCTATCGCCTGATACATGCCAGTTGCCACAATGGTGGAAACATGCAGACTCGTCTATTCTTACATTATCTGATAGTTTAAGATATGTGGAACAGGCCTTTTGATATTTCTACAGAATCTACAGTGATCCGGAATAGAAGGGAGGAAATTGCATGAAAACACTTAGTGAGTTCTAGATGGGAAAAGCTTATGAAGATGTACAATATTCAAATTATTTGCAGTGTCTAGTTGAAGCAGAACTCAATAATCTTTGTGGACCAACCTTCTTCAAAGCAATTATTAAGGAACAACATAGTTTTAGGACCTTTACAAAATTCTGCTTCAAGAACTTCCAGAATCTCCTTAGAATATTCAAAAAGACTAGAAATTCCACTTCTTTTTTTTATTCTTACTTTATACTCTAAGAGGATGTCTCATTCTCCTTGTAATCCTTCATTCTCACACACAGTAATTCATTCTTATGTTATCCAAAAAATAATATATACATCCATTTTTAGATAAAAGGTTTTCTTAAAAATACAAACTGATCTGATTCTCAACAGTTGATATTTTATTAGAGTATTCATCTTAGGGTAAAAAGTTGAATCCAGGAAAAAAAAAATTATACCAACTGTTTACAACTTTTCCATGCTCCAATTAATGTTGAGTAATAACTTCAAGATTCTTGATGGTATAACAATGTTTGGAATTCATGCAGTTTCTTACAACTCAAAGTTCACAATAGAATTTTCCTTGTGTATCACAACTTGCCCTTTCTCTAAATAACCAACTAAAATTTCTAATGCATATTTCATGACTGAAGTTCTGTGGTGAAGATCCAAGGGCATCAATCTGCTACAATTTATAGGGAAAAAGCAAACGAAAGAATCTCATGAAGATGATAGGATCACTTGAATACCCTTCAAATGCATGCATTTCATTTACGACATTAATTAGAGAGCTGAATATCATCCTTCTCAGAATGGGGCATTGAATGACTAGTAGTCGAGAGAGAATTCACTGTCTCACTGAGAAGAGCTGGGCTAAGGTTTCTTATATTTTCAATCACATCAGCATTGGTGACTTTTGGAAGAGTTGATGGGGCAGACAGCACATCAACTGCGACAACTACAATGCAAATCTCACTAGCATAGTTATGGTTTGGCAGGGAGACAGTTCCCATTCACAAGATTTCAATTCAGGAACGCCAAGTCCCTAGCTTTCTGTACTGGCCATTCACATACATTGAGCTTATTAAAGATGAATTGGTTTTTGGGCGAACTCCAGAAAACAATAAAACTATTGCAAATGTTCCAGCACAAATTAAATAAAGATAACTAAACAAGAATAGCTACATAAGAACAGGGAGCACCAAAAAGGAACCAGAAAGCTATGCAGAAGCACCTCTCCAGAAAGTCACAATACATATTAACATGAATATTATCACTGGATTAATTATGAGCTTACCTGGATACAAGCTCCATAAGCTACACCACATATACTACATAAAAGCTTCCAACGATCCTGCTCAGTCACAAAATCCAGATTAGAAGGAAAACAAATGTGCATTGCTTGATCTCAAAGAATCTGATTGTAGTGATTCTTAAGTCAAGAAGCCCTGCAATACTAGCTTACTACAGCACACCAAGTAGCACTCAGTGTGACAAGGTTACAGAGTGTAAATACAAGGAATAAACAAACACACGCCAGAAAGGAACATTCTATAGAACAAGAAAATGCAAACTGAAATAACAAGCCTGTACCTTATTGATTCTATTTAGCCCATCAATGGGCTCCATTCTCTTGACATCAGATAGGCAAGTTTCTACAGCATATAAGGTGCGTCACCATAAGTCTTTATAAGGAAGGAAGAAACAAAAAGTAAACTAGATTCTAACCAGGTATCCATATGGCACAAGCCAAATGAGCCCAGCGTCCATCCGTTGTAGGCTTCATAGCACCACCTAAAGGAAAGTAAATTCACAGATTCAGTGGTGTGGCTCTTAGCTATAAGAAAGGTGTTCTAAGACAACCACATACCTATAACAGGACAAAGGCAGCATGGTGGTGTGGAGTCAGGAGCCCCTGGTCGGCATAAATTGCATAACCACAGCACACCATCAACAGGTTCTAATTCCCCATAGCATCTGGCATGGACCTGAGCAGACACCAATTTCGATTAAATTGTTGATAGGACTAGAAGGATTGTAGATATGAAATGAAAAGGAACAAAAGGTTAAGTCACCCCAATATTCAAGAGGAAGAATTGTTACAAAACAATATTAAGTAAGGCACTAAGAGTAAATAATGAGAAAACAGTGCCATTTTGAAAAGCTGCAGTCACAACACAATCCATTATGCAAATTCCATGAAACTGACAACAGAAAAACAAGTACAGAAACCTTTACCATCATTCTGCATTTGTCACACTGCAGGAACAAATTGTTTTCATATTCCTGAAAACAAAGAGCTGCAATTAGAAATTTCTAACCATGGTGAAACATCAAAGTAGGAGTAATAGGAGAAGGATTCCCATAGTTGGGAAACAAATTGAAGACAAAGATGCCTGGAAAGCAAGGCAAGTTATAAAGATATAATGTGAAACAAGGAATTTTAAGCGTTTTTCATGCATGGTTTCTTTATAAGCCATGACAGGGCCGGGGTTGGTTGAGCAACAAGTAAGCATGTTGCTGAACCAAACTAGTGCTATCCATGCCTTATGGGGAGAAGTTAGGTTTCACCTCATCCATATGGCAGACATTGCACTTATCAAGGTCTTTCCAATCAACACGAACAGGTCTGTAACCAACAGGTATGCCTTGATATCTTTCAGATGATAACTTGCACATAGACAGTTTGGAAGAATGTCTAGATTTTGATAATCCCTGTAAGAACCATTGGAAATTAGTGTAAAATTACAATCAAAATACAAGGTATTTGAAGAGTAGACAATCGTGCAAGTATGCATAAATACCATAAGCTCAAAAAACCTCTGAACTTCCAACAACACTATAAAGACACCAACTGAACAAAATGCAAGATTCACTAGTCTAAAACTTTTGATATGGTGATCGATCACATAATACCAAAAATACCCCAAAAGTGCCAAAAACATTCAAGGAACTTGATCCAATTTAAGAAAAAGAAAAAAGTTAAATTCACTAGGCCACCTAAGAAAAAAATTATGTCATCACAGAAAACAAAAAATTAACCTAGATGCTAGTAACATAGTTTTAGCAAAGTTCTAATACATCAATAGTGGGTGTCATGTCACCTCAACAGATAATGATAGAATATTCATGATTCTAAGGAATTCTGATTGATGGTGAAAATTTAGATTCAAGGGTTTTCTTTGCTTCGGTTAGATTTGAGGGTTTTCGTTACTTCAGGATAGGGGAAAGAGGAGATAATTTGCTCAGTTGTGAGAGTTATTGTAATTGTAAGCTAATCACAGGGAAGTCTGGGTCAACATAATTCTGCACGTTACCATATTGTATTGTGCAGTCCTGAACAACATCACCCATAAGCACGAAGCTCACGTGAAAGGTAGATGGTTAACAGATTCAGCTGCCTCTTTGCTGAAGATCTTTTCTCTTTGAGGAAGGTTATTTAATGGTCAAAGCAAACCCCACACACCCACTCAGCCACACATCCCAATCCTGTGCCCTTCTGCAAAAACCACATTCCAAGAAGCGAACCCATAATTTACAGCTAACAAGAGCTCATCAGAGCATCTCTATCCAGAATTAGTCTGAAAAGTTAAAGATAAATAGTTTTACAAGATCTTCACCATAACATTAATCATGCCAAAACAATATAGAACCCCTCTTGCTAGCTTAAAACGAACAAAAGAGAAGTGTTCTCATCCTCTCATATTCTGCACTCCAACAATAAGCATTCCTGGCTTCCCTGAATATCCACCAATTATGATTCACATCGCACTCATACTTAGCTTCAACAACCGATCCGTATAAATTATTTGATTCCAACATGAACTTCCCAAGTGACTTCCTGAGAAGACCCTCATTAAACATGCAAAAAAAAAAATTGATTACCAAATCACCCATTGAGAGCATTTTTTGAGGGCATTTGGGAGAGAGGCACTGCAGGATTCTTTGGAACTGGAACAATGTTTGTGGTGGCAGAGTGTAGGTGGAGAGAAATTCGAGAATTGATCAAAACAATTTACTGTTAGGAGATAGAATAGTTATTTTGGCTTCCTAGAGTTTCTACAATAGGAGATATAGAGGTGTAATGCTGCCTTAGATGACACTTTGGCGGAGCTGAAAAGTATATTTTCTAGATATTCTATTGTTGAGGATGTATATTTCTCATTACTGTAATTTTGCAAATTTTCTTCTTTAAATGAGTTTTAAAAACAAAAGTGATAGAACAACTCTCTTGCACTCCATTATTTTTTTAGATAACAGGAAATTGTATTAAATGCAAAAAGAATGACGAAAGCTTGATGGAGAATAATCCATCCTCCCAAATAATAAAGCAAAGTGAATTACATAAAAGAGAAGCCTAGCCCCACTGAATAAGCTAAAAAAATCCCCTGAGAAACACCTGAAGCATGTCTAAAAGCGTACTAGTTTTTAAAAATTCTAGCATTCCTCTCCAACCAGGTACTCTAACACTCGACCAACTTAAAGTTCTGAGAAGTTTCAGAATCCAATAAAAAATTACAAGAATGATTCGAAATCAAATTACAATTATGTAAAATAACAAAAGTAGGTTTCTATCTTAAAAGAAACTATCTACAATATTCCACTCCAACCCATTCATTATCCATTTGCCTAGCAAATGAGTGATTCAGAAGGTTCCAACACAAAATGGCTGGGAAAAAATGACATAAATATAAAGTAGGTCCAGATTATGGAATTTTAAGGCCATAGAATACCAAGATGCACACCTTAATTAATTTTATAACTTCAGGATTGGAGAACCCAAACATTTCAGAACCCGATTTGAGTATTCTTCCTACTCCACCTTCAGTGCTAAAACCATTAGAAGTACCATCTTGCATCTTCCTTATTTTTCTGTATATTTTATCCCAGCAAGCAGCTGGAGTGGATCCTTTAATCTGCAAAAAAAATAAAAAATAAAAAATGATATAATCAATTGATACTCCTTCAGCAGGTTGACCCTAAGCAGTGAAGCAAGCAACGGCACAAATGGTGAGATGCCAATTATATTTTAGGTTTGATGGATAGGAAGAAAACAGCTGAAGACAAAGTGAATAGATCATAGTTTATTGATCATAAATGTCCATTTATTGACAGCAACATGCCAATATCAAGCAAGTACAAAATACTGACAAGTTCTATTCTACCCCATTCCCGCAAAATATGCCCTACAAAGTTCGTGTTTCCTCGATCATCTTTTATCTGCACATGAAATGTTCATGGTGGTACCATACAAAAGGTTAGTGTGACCTAAGATGGATAGTACAAAGAATCATTTAACAAGATGAGATAAAAAATAGTTAGATGAGGAGAGTGGCATGCAATGCACAGAGATAATAGGAGTGCACATGTATCGGTGGTTTTAGGACCTCATCATAACTGACCTCCTCTCCATTATCCAATGTCACTCTAAATAGAGGCCGAATCTTTGACTCGGCATCTCTCAACACTTCCATCTTATACATCATATGAACATTTGGATCTGAAACCCACAAAGTCAAAACCAAAACCAAAAAAGAGAGTAAGTCAGGGAACTAATAAAATCAAGATGATTAAGAAAATGAAAAAGAAAAATCTCAAAAAACGAGTTCATCGTAGCGTAAAAGATGCAATAAACATATGTCCCACAAGATATTTGAAAAATAACCACCTTTTATCGAAGTAAATTTCCTCAAGGCAGTATACCCTTCAGGCCAGATGAATCTGTCATCTTGGAAATGTTCTGAGTCCTTGACAATCTTTCCTGTGAGGACAATGTACAAGTCTATGAGTGTAAATGAATGGCTGCAACAATATAAACTAATTACATATTAATACCCAGCCTCCCCAATTAAGTAGAAGGACGAGGCTGCAGGTACTGTGTTGCCATCAAGAAGAAAAAGGTGGTGAAATGCACAAAACATGTTCAATCATGTCTTAGATAAAACAAAACACAAGCAAATTCCAAAAGCTGAAACTTACCAAGGCTTATTATTTGCAAATCCCCAATTACATAAGGAGAAGTACCCAGCCTAGCCAATATCCTTCGAATCCCTCCATCTTGTATGCAATCTTCTCCTGAATCTGTACTCCCTTCATCCTCACTACTCGCACTATCACAGCTATCAGCTTTCATGCCATTTTGCAGCTGCAGCATTCTTCTCGGAAGCTTTTGTTCACTGAGATACCTGGTCAAAACAAAATGATCACAGCATCAGGATCCCAACAGTCCATGTCATATTT
>Ga0307507_10010188_pt1 | contig 12240 bp, 3 predicted proteins | sample 7_EM_MG_FD_207223 | JGI IMG/M metagenome (GOLD analysis project Ga0307507, IMG submission 207223) | Populus trichocarpa ectomycorrhiza microbial communities from riparian zone in the Pacific Northwest, United States - 7_EM | ecosystem: Host-associated > Plants > Roots > Unclassified | place... | reverse complement strand
TATTATTAAGTGGTTGTTAAGATATTAAAGTGTGATTTTTCCATTTTTTGGTGTGTTTTTGAAGTGATTAGCTCACCCGTTTGACCAGCTCACCCGTGAAATACGTTACTCCTTTAATATAACTTATGTGTTTCTCTATAATAGGTTAGTTTTAGATACCTTTTTTGTCTAGCTATATATAAAAGTCTTCCTATTTATTATTATGTTATTGCCTATACTACTTTCTATATAACTGGTTTAGTGTATATAGTCTATCTATTAAAAAGTACCTTATTATTACTGCGTTGTGACAACCTTTAGTATGTCTTTCTTTAAACCTAGTTGGAATCCCTAGATCCACTTCTTGTTCTAGTTTATTTAACCACTTTACTCTAGGCGTCCCTGCCTTAGGCCTATTAGTAACTCTTTATATAGGTGCTCTGTCCCTTATACAACCTACTATAGACCTTTTATTTAGCTTTTGTTTTTACTATATAATAATTCTTGCTCTAAACTTATCTATAGTTTCTTGCTTTCTATGTCTTGTAGCTAGATCCTTAAAGTTTTCTTACTTCTTAATCTCCGTATTAACTTTTTAATCTTTAGGCTAAATACTATGTTTACCTAGAATAGATGTTCTTACTTATTCCCTAAACTTATAGTTCTTGAACTTGCGTCCTATACTTATTCGTTTATCTTTAAATTAAGCCATTACTCTTTCCTATTGGTTTTTTTTGTTATAGGTGCTTAAGCCTTTTTTATTATATCCTATAAATCTTGGGTGTATCTTATCTCGTCTTAAGAATCTTAAGCGTCTCTTATCTTTTTATAAGAATCTTAAGCCTATAGCCTTTTGCCTTTTACAAGTGGTAAGCTAGCACTAGTAGTCGTCTACTTACTTAATCGTCTTTAGATATTGCTCCTTCTATTTTATAAAATAATAGCTGTTGTATCTAACGGTGTTATAATACCTGTTACTAATCCTTGTTTTATGGAGGTCTTAGTCTCTACTTCTATTGCGTTATTAAGGTTTAAGTGCTTCTAGTTAGCCTCTTTTTCTTTCTTATTACTATTAATTAATAAGTACTCTGACTCTATTATTATTGTTACCAATCTTTATCTGTATGTTACTGTGACATCTTAATCTAGCTTATAGAGTTAATTTTATTCTTTATCTAACTCTTTAGTTCCCTTAAGTCCTCTTAACTCTGGCTCTTATAGCTAATAGCTTGCGCCATACTTAGCGTCCTTATAAATTTAGTATACGTTATTATAACAAAACGCGAAGTGCTTAATTAAATACTCCTTAGTCCCGCGCAATATACTTATATCTATATTATTATACTCTAATAACCTGGTGCCTTTTACCGCGTAGTTACTCTAACTACCTCTATAGTCTCTGGTGAAATAACCTTTCTTTCCACAATTTATACAAGCTCTGTTTTTAAACTATTTTTTTTATTATAGAGTCCGCCTAAACGTCTTCTACTACTAAGATCCCTAGTTTAGCCTCTACTCCCTAGTCCTATAATTACTTAATCCTTAACCTCTAGGTTTCTATAGTTTCTTTATCTATCTTTTGGATTCTTTGGTACTGCTTAGGTCTATTAGTTCTGCGCCATTCCATAGTTTTTAACTCTATATCTGTCACTACATACTCTACGCCTTATATAACTATAAAACTTTATCTTACCCTTTCTTAGCTTGTTCCTTTTAATAGATCCTATTATTAATCTTTATCGCTTAATCTATTAACTCCCTTAGAGTATCCGCATCTTCTATTAGGATAATTGCGTCCTAGACTTTAGCCTTAAGTCCTTATTTATACTATGTTATAAGCGCCTTATTATTCCACTTAACTTGTGTTGTAAGTATCTAAAACTGTATTATATACTTAATTACTAAAGTATGTTATACTAGGTTCTAAAGTTTCCGTTCTGCTGTAGTTAATGCCTCTAGGTTACTAAATATCTATATTAACCTTTCCGCGAATCTATTCTAGTTAGTAAATATATACCATACTTCCTAATTAGTAGTTAATATTTCGTTTATCTATATCTTGGTAAGGTAAGGTTTAAACCACTTAAGTGCCCTTCCTATTAAGAACAATCCTGCATACGCTACTTGGTCTATAGATATTGCTAACTTTACTCCCTCCTGTATAACCTTAAAGTGCATTTATATAAGGAATCCTTTAAGTTTTAACCTTTCCCCTAAAAATCGTTTAATTAATAGTAACTTAATCTTTACTACTCTGATCCCATTAATATAATACTTAAGTATCCTATTATTATCTATTAATTGATTAACCATTTTTTATAACTAACCCGTTATAACTAGCTACAAATCTATATCCCTTATACTGGTGTCTCCTCCTAACCCTAAGGTTATAGCTGCCATAGACGGCGTCGTGACTGGTACTTTTGGTGGCATATTATTTAACCCTCCTAGTTTAATACCGTAACCTTGGTAGTAAATGTATAACGGAGCCTTACAGTAGGTACTATGGTAGACTTATTAATGGGCTGGGTATATAGGTATAATTAAGGTTAACAACATAATAATAACTAGTGGAGTGGTTGCCTAATAGATTAACTCTAATTATATTCTAAGATTTACTATAAAGAGAGAACTATCTAGGTAGGGACTGTGGTCCTTTAAATATATAACCATACGCCTAAGAAATCCCTTCGCTCCGTAAGGTATGTGTGCTCTATACACTTGACACAGATTACACAGATTATACAGATTATATAGATTACATCACGTGACCTCGGCTACTATTCCTCGTCATATGGTTCCACCGGATCTATTCTAGACTATGCCCTTATTAACTAACTAGCTTCTTCCGACTCCTCTTTAAGTAGTCGTAACATCGTACTTAAAGCGTCTGTAACAAATTGTACTCCTACTATTAATTATCTACCTATTAGGCTTGGCGATAATATACAGGATGGTGAATTTAATAATGATGTACTAAATACTTTAGTTCCTAATCTAGCGCCTAATTTTGGTAAATTAGAGCTTCTAAGTCGCGAGGTTTAATATTAGTAAGGCCTATAGGTGGGCCTAGAAGTCCCTACTACGCGGCAGATACCTCCCTTTAAGCGATCAGCCAATTATATTATGCGCGGCGCCTTTCCTATATTATTCCCTTATAGTAAGGCCGATTTTGATATACTATAAAGACGTACAGTTACCCTGGCTGCGTACGCCAAGAATATGCTTAAGTATTAGGATGGTCAATTTGGCCGCCACCCCTTATTTTGCTACTATCTGTTTAATCAGATTATAAGAAAGTAAGCCCTTAAAGCCACCAGCTTCCTTTATAGTTAATCTATTAAGAGTGGCCTATTTTTAGATAAGCTTAGCAATCTTATTAGTGGTAGTAGGGGTGACTAGATTCTAAATAGGATTATACGGTATATATAAAAGCTTAAGGGCACTAGGCCTTACTGGAGACAGAAGAGAAATGAGCTTATAGCTTATGCTAAAAATATTAAGAATGGGTCTCTATTCTTTATACTTAGCGCTGCTGATTTATATTGGTATAATCTACAGTCTTATATGCCTTAATTCGATAAATATAAGGCTGCTAATAAGGCCTGGCGCCGTTAGATTACATCTTAAAATCTTAATAAAAATCCTTATATTACTGCTTACTGGCTGTATCGCCGCTTTAACCTGTTTAAGAAGTATATGCTTATAGATCTATTTAATAGCACTAACTTTTAGTTCTAGTTTAAGTGGTAGGTATAAGGTAGTGGTTATATACACGATTTCTTATAATGTTTAACGGCTCCGAAGCCAGATACGTTAACTAGTGAATTAAGGAAGGCGTTTGCTAAGTACTGGGTTACTCTTATATCTGCATTAAATCCTAATTAATTTAGGCCTCCTAATTTTTAATATTCTTCTACTTTTAGCTATAAAGAATAGCTTAACAGCAGTAAGCTACTTACTACTTACTTTAATTAATTTTAACGCCATCACAGTTACACTAAATCTTACTGCTTAAGGTTAAAGAAAGGCTCCGCTAGAGTAAAGGGGTGCCGCTTTTACTTTCTACGCTCTCTTTGCAATAAGGCCGTTGTATTAAAGGATTAAAATCTATATTACTAGATATTCTGTCCATAGCATAACAATAAGCTTCTTAATAGCTACAATGCAGTTATAATATTAGCGTAGATGGCTAATATTAATACTTCGCCAGCTATAAGTATATTAGTAATAGTTAACTATATAGGTAAATATTGCAGCAAGGAGGAGAAGAAGTTAACTTCCTACTATAAGTTGCTCCGATTAGTACAGCTATATGCCAACAGTCTTTATGCCTTTAGCTCGGTAGTAGCTAAATTTATAAATAAGCTTATTGCTAAACGCAATTAGTTGGTGTAGGAAGTATGCCATCTGCTTTTTAATATTCCCCTTTACAAAGGCTCTAGGAATATAGTAACTTTAGATTACCAGAAGGAAGATAATTAAAGCGCTGTGTATAAGCTTAAGGACGGGCAACTAGAGGAGCGCGGACTATCTACTTATAAGAAATATAAACGCCACCTAGATAAGGTAGAGGACGTTACTTTCCTTAATTTTCTACTTTATTTTAATTATACTAATTATAAGCATTAGCTAAGAGCAAGGCCTTAAGTTATATTATACTTTCCATGCTATAAAGGCGATCCTTCCTATCTACAGTATCCTAAGTTCTGTTATACAAAGCTCCTTCTTTATTACCTATAGAGGGAGTATAAAGAAGTAGCTACTTATACTAATAAATTTAGGGCCCTATATTATATGGCTTTCTATTAGGCTTATATTGCATCTTATCAGCACCCACCTAACTACTTTTATAATTAGGTACTAGAGGAAGCTTACAAGGCTGCTGCTAATATTAATAAGTTTAATAGCGATTCTGTAGATAATATAGGGCTATATTAGTCCTTTAAGATGCTATATGCCTATATTTAAAACACTAATGTAGTTAAAGTTAAGGATCCTAACAAGCTTAGTAATAAGGAGCTTAATTATAACTATAATTGGAGAAGGCATTAGGGTATATACCCATAGCTTAATAAGAGGACTTATTAGTAGGATATATAATTACAGCCTCTACTACGGAGCTACCTACTACAGATAGCAACCCTATCCTCCCTATAACCGGCCTAGTATTATATTTATAATATTATAGTTAGTTACTATAGGCAGATCTAGATAGGCCTTAGTCCCCCCCTATTATAGGTTAATATTAATAGAGAGGTAGAAACTGGCAAATTATATCTTATTACAGTTTTGTCTGCTACGCTCCGTAATATAGCAATATCTAATAGTAAGCTATTACTATTAGTTTAAGCCACCCCTACTAGAGTAGCTGCCTTTAATATTAATGGTAGAACTATATATAAACTATTAAGGTTGCTAGTAAACCGTCCCTTTAAGGAATTGCTTATTACTAGTCTTATACCTTTATAACAGGCTTTTAAGGATATTCACTACCTTATCCTTAACAAAAAATTAATAATTAGGTAAGTATATCTAGCTTAAATTAATTACCGCCTCTATTAAATCTATCCTATATATAACAATAATTATTTTGGAGGCTTAAACATTTTACTAGTAGGCGATTTCTATTAACTGTCCCTTGTATATTAGACAGCCTTATATAGCAGTCTATCTTCTTACCTATTAGAGCTTGCTAGCTGTGGAAAGGAAGCCTATAAGGTAATTAACTAAACTACTATTCTTAATTAAGTTATATAGTAGGGCGGTAATAATACTAAGAGTTCTGTATTTAGGACTGCCCTTACTAAGCTATATATTAATTCTGTAAGTAATTTAACTTAGAAGCTTCTTTTAACTAGGTATTAATAGGGCTTATCTGTTAATAAGGTTATAAGCTTTAATAATATAATCTAACTCTATAATACACGCGCAGCTATAGGTAAGTATAATACTATCTAACTTCGCAACCTTTTATAGCCGGTAGTAGTTATTAAGTTAGTAGACACTAGTGTAGGTGCATAAAATGTTACTCCTAATTAGTGTAATACTATACAGAATTTAACCCTATGTATTAGCGCTAAAGTTATACTAATATATAATATCTAGGTTAAACTAGGCTTAGTAAATAGCACTACTGGTATAGTTAAAGATATTATATAGAAGGAGCATGCTAACGTTAAAAGGGATTAGCCCTAGGCACTACTAATTACAGTAGATGGTTATAATGGACTTGCTCTATTTACTTAGTAGGATAGAAGGAAGGCTATCCCTGTCTTTTCTATACTTTATAAGTAAGAGGGTATAAGAGGCTCTTATTTATAGCGTTAATTTCTAATTACTTTGGCTTTTACTCTTACTATATATAAAAGCTAGGGCCTAACGCTTAACCAGGTGGTTCTAAATATTAAAGGAAAAAATAAGACAGCTAGGCTAACTTATATAGCAATCTTACGAGTTAAAAAGCTTTTAGGGCTTATATTTAAATATAGATTTAATAAGGAATAATTTTAGTTATCTATAAGTAAGGCTAAGGAGGTATAACAGAAAGATTTTATATATAGGTAGCAGCAACTACTTATAGACAACTTTTCCTAAATAGGAAATTATATACTAGCTTAGAGGTAAGTAGAGAATATAGTATTTATCTTAGTTTTCTAACTTTTAAATAGCTTAACTACAAAATCCAATTTGTTTAAATTTTAACCCTCCTATTTATCCTACCTTCTTATTACCTCTAGAGCTATTAGATATATATATAATAGTATATAGGAAGAATTAGCAGTATTACTAGATTAATATTACTGCTATCTATAGCGTTAATTGATTTTTGGAAATTTTCTAGTTTTTTTTAAGGGCGGAAATGTTGCTTATATAATAAGTTATATAACCTTTAAGGACGCATATTACTTCTAAATTAACCCCACTTAGTTACTGCAGTAGACCCTCTTAATAAGATAATACCACCTAGTAGTAACTAAGGCGCCTTAACCTTACTACTACTCCTTCTACAGGCCTCCTTCTATCTATAAATACTCCCTCTTTTACACCTTCTCTTCTTTTCTTCTTCCTTATAGGGAGTAGGAGGTGCTCTAATACGCCTCCTTAGTCTCTACTAAGGGATCTATTAGTTAACATAGTAATATAAACAGTATTAGATAAGGAGACAATAAATAAATGAGAAGAGGAAGGATGGAGGAGCCTCTAGTAGGTGTTAGTTAAGCAACGTTAATAGCTATATTATGGCTGCCTAATCTTCTATGCTTACAGGCCTCCTTTTATCTATAAATACTCCCTCCTCTATATCTTCCTCTCCTTCTTTCTTCTTTCTTTTAGAAGCTAGAGGTGCTCTAATACTCCTTCTTAGTCCCCACTAAGGGATCTATTAGTTAACGTGGCGATATAGACAGCATTAAATAAGGAGATAATGGGTAAAAGAGAAGATAGGAAGGATAGAGGAACCTCTAGTAGGTGTTAGTTAAGCAACATTAATAGCTATATTATAGTCGCCTAACCTCCTATACTTATAGGCCTCCTTCTATTTATAAATACTCCCTCCTCTATACCTTTCTCTCTTCTCCTCTTCTTCCTTATAGGAGCTAGAGGTGCTTTAATACTTCTTAGTCCCCACTAAGGGATCTATTAGTTAACATAGTGATATAGATAGTATTAGATAAGGAGATAATAGGTAAAAGAGAAGATAAAAAGGATAGAGGAACCTCTAGTAGGTATTAGTTAAGCAATATTAACAGCTATATTATAGCTGCCTAATCTCCTATACTTATAGACCTCCTTCTATCTATAAATACTTCCTCTCTTCTTTTCTTCTTCCTTATAGGGAGCTAGAGATACTTTAATACTCCTTAGTCTCTACTAAGGGATCTATTAGTTAATATAGCAATATAGACAGCCTTAGATAAGGAGATAGGCGAGAGATAAGATAGGAGGAGACTCTAGTAAGATGCTAACACTCTACCCCTAGGGAGACTTCTAATTTTCCTTACCCAAAAACTATGTTATATAATAATATTTGGAAATGCAAATATATGCCTCCTCCTATACCTATACCACTACTAAAATATTTTAGATTTTGTACTTAGAGCTGCTTATAATAAGCATTCTTAGAAAATCTGCTAATTGAGTGTTCTAAAATTAGACGTTATTAATGTTTTATATAGGGGTCGTTAATTAAGCTCCTAAGATACGATTTTTAACGTTTAACACTATACTAATATTACAACTTTCTTGCAGTGGCTAAGCCACCCCTAATCTCCTCCCTTTCCTTCCCTCCCTCTCTTCCCCTTCCTCCCATTACTTAGCACTAAGCTATTATATTATTGCTAAGCCATCGCGTTGTTACTAAGCTATTGCGTTACCGCTAAGCCATTACGTTATTACTAAGCTATCGCGTTATTATATTAAGGTAGTAGACAGCCACGCAGTAATTTGGTTATTAGGCAATTAAAAATATTTAGTATATAAAGCTTTAAATCGGAATTATAATTAACTGCTCTGTTATATCCTACGTAGAGGGCTCTGCATTAAAGCTCTATAGTCCAAATATATACTAGATTTGTGACCAATATAATCTTAATTACTAGCTATAAAAGCTCTATTAAACGCCCCTAAGCTAAAAGCCTCCAAGCTAATAGTTTCTGGATTAAAAGCTTCTAAATTAAGGCTCTATATCAAAGTTCTAAATAAAAGGCTTAGTAAGCATAAACTTGGTCAAAATTTTCGTTAGTTTTTACCCTAACGATCATCTTTATAATCTTTAAAGCCTTCGATCCATCCTTATAACCACTTTAGCTTAACTATTTCCGCAAATATAGGTATTTAATGCTATAACTAAGTGGTAGTAGTATATATAAGATCGCTAGTAATAGGAATGTAACAGTTCTATAGGCGTTGGTATCACTTAAAAAGAGTGTTACGGCACTAGCAAATTGCTGTCAGATTGCCGCAAACTGCCGTTACGTAATGGCAAGTTGTGGCAAGTTGCCATTACGTGACCAGAAGATTGTATATAACTTTAAGCGGTGCTTCTATTCTTCTTATTTCCTTTCTTTAGCTTTAGATCCTCGTTTATAGACAATCCAATTATATAGGCTTGCGCGACCTTCTTGCCGTACTTGTGCCTTAATTAACTAAGTCACTAATATTATCTAAAGCTTATTCTACTCTCTTTCTTCCTAAGAAGGAACTTAAATATATCTATAAGGATATAGAATAGGACCCTAAGGACATTACCAGGACTATAAGGACAGGATAGAAATAAAAGAATATAAATAGAACACGAAACCTAAGAATAGGACACATACAGATTAAAACCCTTAGAAAATAAACAAATATTAAAAATTACCTAAAACCCCTACTACTATGCCAAGAAATATAGCAGCTGGTAAAGCTACTGTAGGACCTATAAATACCTCTAATAGGAAAACAGTTGCCGTTTTAACCCCCTAGGAAGAGCTTACAGTAGCTAATGCTAAAATTAAATGGCTTTAAAAGCTACTTAAAACTAGAGACACCCCTACACCTAGTAAGGAGTTATTAAATACCTAGAGACTTGCTATGGTCCTTAAGGCCCTAGCCTAATATATAGCATTAGTATTATTACGGTCCGTAAAGGTTGCGGACCCCCTATTGCTTATAAATGGAACTAACTCTATATTTAATAATTGGAAGCTTTAACTATAAGATAAGCTTAAAGTTAATATAGACTACTTCCCTACTACCTAAGCTAAAATGGCCTATGTCTTTGGCCGTACTGATAGGGATATATAGACGTATCTACGTCCGCGATATACCTAAGACTTAGTAGACCCCTTCCTCTCTAGAGAAGAGATAATTAACTACCTATCTTCTATTTATAAGGACCCCTTTAAGATATAGAACGCCCGCCTTAACTATAAAGCCCTTAATATAAAAACAATAGAGACTTTTTTAGTCTTCTAGACCCGTTTTCTACACCTAGCTAGATAGGCTTAAATCCCCTAAGAAGATTTAATGCTAGACCTTTTTAATAAGCTTACTCTAGACCTATAGCGCGTCGTACTACTAGTTTATACTACTATATAGACGCTAAAGGAACTTATAAACTAGTGCCTAGCTATTAACTAGGGCCTATACTAAATTAAGGCACGTGCTAAGCAGTATAAGACTAGAAGCTCTGCCAACTAAAATATAAGTACTATAAGAATAGGCTATAGCGCCCTAGTAAGATCTGCAACCCCTATAGCACTAACTGTACCGCCTACTGTTAACCTAGTAGCTAGCTATATAGCTAGCCCCACTATAGGTCTAGCAAATACTTAACCTATATACAGCAACCCCTATAGATAGGCCCTTAGTAATTAAGGAGCCTACTTCTTATACGGCCAGAAAGACCACTTTATAAAAGACTGCCCTATAGCAGTAAAGATAAATAAGGTCCTGTTCATTTAGGAAAATAGTATAAAGTTAGAAAAAGAGGAACCCTAGAGTAAGACTCCTCTCTAGGGTTAAAAGGAATTAATATATCACATATTAATCTGGGTTGGCTAGTTGGTAAAAAAAGCTGTACTATCCCTTGTACTTTATTCTATAATAGATATTAAGTTTTAACCTCTGCTTTAGCTAACTCTAGAGCAAATACCTCTACCTTAATAAATACCTAGTATGCTATAAAGCTGGCTAACTTCTTAAATGCACTTCTTAAAGAACTGCCTAAGCCAATTCCTATTTATAGGTATAACAAATAGGAGGACTACCTATTATAACCATCTTATAGATCTATTTCCGTATTAATAGATAAAGGTAGTATAACATCCCCTTCCTTATTATGGATCTTAGAAGCTATAATACAATCTTAAAAAGAAAATGGCTAGCCTATTTAGGCTTATAGCTCAATATACGAAATAGACGGCTTATTTAGCCTAAAACTATACCCCTAACACCTTCCTTTATAAAAGAAATTAGTATTACAATAAAGAACCTTGTTTAGCTATATATAAACACTATTTACTAGGCCGATGCTATATATAGGGACCAGGCTTTTAAAAAGGACGTACAGCTTAACCTATAACAAATCTATATACTACGCCGCCCCTAGACTACCTTTATTATGCCACCTACACTAAAGATTAAAAAGGTTAGTAAAAAGTTAGTAGAGCTCCCCATAGGGAACTTAGGCCCTATATAGCTACAAAGAATAGCAAGGAGTATTAGACGCTATACTAAACGTATAGACTAGAAAGATAACTTATAGAAAATGGAACGTAAGCTAAGGAAGATTATAAGCTCTATACTGCAAAATATAGCCTAATAAAAGCCTATAAAAAAACTTATGGACCTTCCCCTAGTTAATATCTGCTACATTAGCGCTATAGGATTCTACTAGAACTTAGTCCAACCTAATACTATTGCCTTTACCACCAGCTTATATAAAATTAATTAAATAATTAAGGAAAAGGAAAGCAAGCTTAGTAGATAGAAAAGTAAGCTTATAGACAAGGAGTTAATAGAATAGAAACTACCCTATTAATACTAGAAATTTAAGGACGTATTCTCCAAGGCAGCGTCTAATATACTCCCGCCTTACTAACCATATAATCACAAAATTAAGATTAAGCTAGATAAGGAAAACACACTTAGCTATAGCCCCCTTTGTTAGTAGTTTACTGCCAAGTTATAGGCTATAAAGCAGTACCTTATTAATAACCTAAATAAGGGCTTTATTAAGCCTAGTTAAGCCTCTTTTAACTTACCTATTCTTTTTGCCAAAAAGCTAAATAGAGGACTTTATTTTTGTATAAACTACTACAAACTTAATAATATAACCCGTAAGGACCGCTACCCAGTGCCACTACTTAATAAGACTTTAACCCGAATAAGTAGAGCTAAGATCTTTACTAAGCTTAATATTTGTTAGGCCTTTTACTGGATTAGCATAGACCCTAAATTAGAAGATCTTACTATATTTTGGACCTATTACGGAATATATAAATATAAAGTACTTCCTTTTAGACTGACTAACGGACCGGCTATATACCAGCAATATATAAACGATATACTCTTTAACTACCTTAACGACTTCTATACAGCCTACCTAGATAATATTATAATGAAACCTTCACCGCACATGCAACCTTACTAAAAGGTAGCGCCACACTCCAAAACTTACGCATACCCATCTTACCATCAAAAACAATCGATTTCCTAACCTTCAAGACCTAATTCCTACTGCCTAGCGAGCTAGAGGTGGATTTATTTGTCATTTTA
>Ga0307507_10010187_pt1 | contig 12243 bp, 1 predicted proteins | sample 7_EM_MG_FD_207223 | JGI IMG/M metagenome (GOLD analysis project Ga0307507, IMG submission 207223) | Populus trichocarpa ectomycorrhiza microbial communities from riparian zone in the Pacific Northwest, United States - 7_EM | ecosystem: Host-associated > Plants > Roots > Unclassified | place... | reverse complement strand
AATCAAGGCCTCCTAAGGAGGCACCGCAGATAACCACCGTTCGAATGTACAGCCGGCGAACGCCTGTAGAGAACGATTTGAATCAATTAGAGCCTTCAATCGGGCCGACCCCTTCCCTAAATTAAATCAGGTACTGACATAGAAGGCAGGCAGGCAGGCAGGCAGGCAGGCAGGCACTAGGCCTAGTTAGGAAATCAGTACATGGCCGGCGGATTATCGGGAACGCCGCCAATTGTCGATTTAGAGCCTCTGCGAGAGCCTTCCCCCTCGCCTCCTCGATCGATCGCTCGACGCCTAAGCGGTAGTCACCCTAAAAAGACGCAGAGCTCCTACAATAAACACAGACACAGACACAGACAGGTAGGCAGGCAGGCAGACAGGTAGGCAGGCAGGCAGGCAGGCAGTAGGTAGGTGGTAGGACCGTCGCCAGAACCACGACCGTCGCCAGAGCCAGACGATAATCGTTTGAACGACCAGCCAGTGAACACCACAATCAATTCAATCGGTCGATCGAATCGAACCAGAGCCTCGATATTACCCTATTACCAAATCAAATCGAATCAAGGCCTCTTAGGGAGGCACCCCAGACGACCACCGTTCAAACGTACAGCCAGCAAACGCCCATAGAGAACGATTCAAATCAATACAATCAATCGCAATCGAATCAAGCAGAGCCTTCGATCGGGCCGACCTCTATCCCGAATTACAGATACAGACAGGTAGGTATAGACAAGTAGGCACGACAGGCAGGCACAGACAGGTAGGCAGGTAGGTAGGCAGGCAGCATATTATTAGGAACACCGCCAATTAAGGAAGCAGTATCATGACATAGATTAAGCCTTTATACGGCTTCTGTGACATATACCTCTTATAGCTACCATTAATTTTAAATTTTAAATTTTGAATTTTAAATTTTGAATTTTATTATTTAGTATATAATTATAAATATTGCAGCTATAGGAAATATTATATAAAGTATACGAAATGTATAAAATATACGAAATATATAAAACGTACAAAACGTATAAAATGTGCTAATGTTGCTAATGTTGCTAATATGGCCCAAGGCTAGCCCTAGGCTAGCGTAAAGAAGTGTACATAAGCAGATCAGCGGATCCAGCTGAAATGACCCCGGGCCAGCCCCAGGCTAGCCCCTGGCTAGCCCCTACCACCCTCCCATTTTCCTGACGATCCTAATACGATTCTAATAGGAATCCCCCCTTAAGTTAACCCCCCCCCCTTTTTAAGTAATACTCTTTAAGTAATACCCCCTTAGGAACTCCTCCTTAAGCAATACCCCCTAGGTAATACCCCCTTAAGTAACTCCCCCTTTTCTCCCCTTAATATATTCGCATATATAATGCTATTAGATCCCCACTATATCCCTAATAACCTCTATATATACCTCTATAAAGTATATCCCCTAAGTAGCTACTTTTTTTAACCCATTTTTCTTTATATTCTCCCTACTTATAGAAATATAACAACTATTACTAGAACTAGATAACCGTCGCTAAAATTAGACGACTACCACTATTAGAACTAGATAACTACTAGAACTAGAACTAGACAATTATTATTAAAACTAAACAACTGTTACTAGAACTAGATAACTACTATTGCTAGAACTCGATAACCGTTACTAAAACTTAATAACTATCGCTAGAACTAGACGGCCACTATTGCTAGAACTAGACGACTACCGTTACTAAATCTAGACGGCCGTTATTAAAACTAGATAACTAGAACTAGAACTAGATAACCGTCTTTAAAACTAGACGATAACTATTACTAGAACGAGATAACAACTATTTAAATAACTAGCTAGCGAATATAGCTAGCGAATACCTATAGAGAATAATATAAATTAATTATAGCTTTAAATTAAATACTAATATAGGTAGGTAGGTAGGTGTGACGGTACTAGGACACTACCCTTGTAGCTGGCTTGGCGTAATCTCCGGAATTCACCTATACCGTATATATTACCCCCTAGAGCCTCCTTTCCTCTTCTTTTTCTCCTTAGCTTAGTATTTTTATATAGTAGCAATCTACAAGCTTTAGTTTAGAAGCATTTATACGAGCCCGTCACAGTAGGTAGGTAGGTAGGTAGGTAGGTAAGTATTAGGCCTAATTAGGAATACTACTAATTAACAATTTAATGCCTCTATAAAGACTTCTTCCTTATCTTCTTATCAATCTCTTAACGCCTAAGTAATTATCTCTTTAGAATAATATAGGGCTTTTATAATAGATATAGATATAAATAGATATAAGTGGTAGGTAGGAAGGATTAATTTAAATTATTTAAAGTATTTAAAGTATTTTATATATAAAATAAGACCTAGTTTATAATATAATTTACTTTTATTTTTTTAAACTAGCTATAAATACTAAAGTATTAATATAACTACCTCTTTTTTAAATATAAAAAATTATTATTATTGTCCTAATTGTCCTAATAGTACTAATTGTCCCAGTAATCTTAGTAATCTACGTAGTCTAGGCGAGCTTCTAATAAACTAACAAACTATAATATAATACTAAGTATAAGTATCTCTTAGAAATCCTAACAGCCCTAATAAAACCTATTAGAAGGTATAAACATTTTCCTAATATAGAATTTGAGAAGTACGTCTATAAAGTCTTATAACCTATTTCACCACCAAACCTGACACACCACCGAACCCGACAGCGCGAAAATCACTAAAAACCCTAAGTTTTAATCTTATATAACTTAACAACAGCTTAATAATATTTTCTGAAAATTTAAATATAAGCTCTTATATGCCTCTATTTGTACTTTTTATTATATTAAAGTGTGCAGTGTAGTAGTTATTAAGATATTTAAAAACGTCTCTATTTTTAGTCCTAAACTTTATATCTTAGTAACTACTATATTATACGCTCTAATATTATAATAAACGCTAAAAGAGGTATATATAAGCTTATATTTAGATTTTTAAAAAAATATTATAAAGTGGTTGTTGAATTATAAAAGATTAAAATTTAGGTTTTTTACGCTGTTGGGTTCGGTGGTGTGTCGGGTTTAGTGGTGAAATAGGTTAACGGCTTTATAAGACTAGTCTCTAGACTAATATTAAAAGGTTAAAGTTTAGTATTAAGCGTATAAAGTCCTTAAGGTTTATTATTTATATAGACGAAATTAAGGATAGTTTAGAGAAAATAGCTATAATTAACTAGTAGAAGTCTTTACGGACCGTAAAGAGAGTATTATAACGGCGCTAGGATGTGTTACCTAGATAAGGAGCCTAGTTAGGGGTTTGGCTAAAAGCTTAGTAAAGAACGCGTATATAGTACGTCTTTCCCTTCTATATATATACCTTTTCTTCTTCTTTTTACCCTAATATCTTTATAATATAGTATTCGTTTACGCGTTACGTTTGTATTCGTTTAAACTTTAGTTTAAAGGCATTTATTTAAGCCGTTATAAGTATAGATATTCTTAGGTTTCTATTACTTCTATTAATATTTTATTAAAGACTACGGTAAGATTATTTAGCCTCTTAACTATCTTATCTAAAAGGACTAACTCTTTTACTTTAATGCTGTATATAGGTAGCCTTTTAATTAGCTTAAGAAATAGCTAATTCCTACCCTACTACTCGCTTACTTTTATTTAAAACGGCCTTTAGTAGTAGAAACTAATGCCTTAGATAGCGTAATAGCGGGCGTTTATTTTTAAATAGAGAATAGTGCTCTATTACATACTATTTAAAGACTAATAAACGTTAAGCCAAACTACTATACTTATAATAAATACTAACTATTATCTCTAACTTTTAGTATTAACGCGTATAGCTAAAGGAGGTCCCTAAGCTAATTTATTATAAGAGGCCAGTCTGACCAGAACGTATAATTATCTAATTGACAGTGTAGAATGGGAGTTATAGGTAAGTAGAAGGTAAGTCGAAGATAGAACGAGCTTTATATATAAAGGACAAATGCTTTCTAACCTCTTCTATTTAGAGACTAATTGCTAGTTCTTCTCTAAAGGAGAACTAGCTCCCTTTATAATCCTTCTAAGACACTAGTAAAACCCTTTACCCCTTATCTGTCTAACCATGTCTCCTCTAGGACATTAATGGGACATTAGTAAAACCTTTATCTGTTTTATCTAATATATAACTTTTAGGAGCACCTGTTACATTTAGATAGTTTTAGATTATAAGGCCTTAGAATATTTTATAATAATTAAAGCCCTTACGTCCCAGTAGGCGTATTAGGCGGACATTTTATCCTAGTTTAACCTTCTAACTATATATAGACTAGGCGCTATTAACTATACAGATGCCTTTATAAAGCGTAAATAGGACTTAGATAATTGGATAACTATAAAAATTATATTATAGACCTAGATACTACTACGACTAAAGTAACTTAACTTTTAAATATAGGCAGAACTAAGTATAGACTCTTTAGACACTAAGATATAGCTTATTAACTCCTTTATAGAAGTACCATAAAGATATAAAGGACTTATTAGCCTATAGTCCTTTAAAAATAGACTATTTAAGTATTAAAAACGGCTAGTAGGGGAATAAAAATAGAATCTATAGACTCGGCTTAGTACTAAAGTATATACCTAGGTCTTTATAGCCTACTTTAGAAAATATAAGACTTACAAGATAATTAACAGCCGTTACTACCAGCTTAAAACAGTTAAAGATATTAACCACTATATATAAAACTGTAATAACTGCCATAGATCTATAATATATTATTATTATTCATTGCTTAACGTCCGATTCAAATCCCTGTTAGGCCCACGCGGACTACTCCTTATATATATATAGGGAGAAAACTCTATTTGAGAAAACCCCGTGATCCGTCTCCCTACCTTTTGGGGCTCGCTTATAAGTCGCCTGTAAGTCACTAGTGGTGCTCTACTACCTTACTTTTTAACCTCCTTGGGAACTACTGCTGCCGTAACAAACCTATAGACGCGCTAGTATTACACACTATACTCTACTCCTATAGAGTTATTAGGGGGCGCCTATTACTTACCTCTTTGCCTTCTATTACTATTTCCTTTGCAACCCAGAACTAGTCTAGCATATTTTAGCTAATAAGCCACTGGGTAGCCACCTTAAGGCCTTTTTGTGTTAAGAGTAGTATATTATAGTTTTCTGTGCTAGCTGCTAAGAGTATTGCTTCTTGGCTAGTGTGTAAGGGGTATAACAGTATTATATATTTTAGTGTCTGTTTTAGCCAGCTATATTTATACCTTAGGCTACCTATTAGAATACCCACCTAGTAAAGCTAATCTTTTAGTCCTATTATTCCTGTCCTTAAGAGTGTTGCTATTGTATTTTCCGCCTTTATTAGGCCCTCTTGGAGCCCTTAGGTATTTACCCCCTATAGCATTACCTATACTATGGCTTAGGTTCCCCTTGCTTAAGTCTACCTCTATACCTTTAACTCCTATTTATCTCTCCAGCGTTAGTCCAACTAGTATTATATTACGGTAGATAGTTTTCTAGTACTCTTTTATGCTCTACTTTAGCTCCTTTCTCTCCCTTGCTATTATCTTTGCTGGCTTCTTATACGTCTCCCTTCCTCCTCTATATAGGCCTGGGCCCTAGCGCCGTATTATTTTTCTTCTACTTTCTCTACCTATTTTCCTAATATATCTTCCCTACTTTGGGGTTATTGGTTCCTTCTCCTATAGGGCACCCTAGGGTCCCTCTATAGTTTGTTTAGGCATGTCTTAATATACTTTATAATGTTAGAGTTACGTTCCTTTTACACCCTTTGCATTGCATTGGCTTTAATATATAGTTATAGGGGGGGAATATTGGCTTCCTTCTTAAGCAGTGCTGTGGCCGTTTGCTTATACCCACCTGTTATACTCCTAAGGCAGGCTATTTAGACCTTTTAGAGTAGTTTAAGGAGTAATTTAGGGGGGCCTTTCTTAGTTTCTCTAGTGGCCCAAATGCTAGATCTATACGTTATGGTTAGCCGGACAACTGCTGTATATAGTAGGCATAACCTCTAGAAGCATGGACCCTATATAGAATTAACAATCCTAGACATAGCAATATACTGTACTTGGCCCTTATGGGCCGCTTGCGCTATATATGTGCTTTACTAGAGCTTGCTGTTTACCCACACTCCTAATACCTTTAGGCCTTAAACCGGTTAACCCCTAAAGCCTTAGATATAGATTGTATGCTAAAGATCTGCAGATTGGTTACGTTTTCTTATAAAATGGATTAGCTAGTATTTCTCTAGTAAGAATTGGACTCTATGTTATCTTGCCTATTCTATATAGGTATTGTGGGCTTTCTCTAGTGTTCTACAGTTCTCTGCGGCTGTTGGCCTATATGTAATTAGGTTTATGTTATTAATAAAGCCTATTCCTTAGGTTGCCCCTTCCTTAAAGGTGTTAAGTAGGTTGCTTATAAAGAAGAGGAAGAGTATAGGCAATAGAGGTAATCCTTATAGTATTCCTGTTGCGACTGTAATAGGGGGGCTCTGGTATCTGCTAAAGACTAGTAATATTTCTTTCTGGCCTATAAATTCTTAAATAAATTTAATGATCTATTCTGGGAAGCCCTTTGCCCTAAAGATATATAGGAGACGCTTATGGGGTATATTATTATAGGCGCCGCTGATATCTAGGCTAAGTATTAATACTATAAAGTCCTTTCGCATAGCCTATACAGTTTTAATAGTAGTAGTAAGTAGTGTAAGTGCTAATAGCATTAAGCAATTCTTTCTTGCCCCTATTTAGCTTTGTAGTAGTAGGGCGTATTCCTCTACTATATCTGCTATGTGGTCCGCTATAACCTTTTCTAAGATCTTGCTTAGGGTGTTTTCTAAGGCAATAGGGCAGTAGCTTCCTGGGATTAAGTAGTCTACTTTACCTTCTTTTTATAAGACAACTGTTGTTATAGATCTTTTAAGTCGCGGGTAGTAGCCTATTATAAAGTATACTCTGGCTACGTCTATAAGCTAAGGTGCTATAAATAGTCCATAGGTCTTTAAGGCTTTATTTAGGATCCCATCTAGTCCTAGTACTGTGTTATTTAAGAGACAGCTAATAGTTCTAGCCATTTCTTTAGTTATTATGTTGCTGTTAACCCTTAGGCAAGTCACCAGTGTTTTACTAGTAATATTGCTAAGGTCTACTAGAGCTGGTTAAGGGAAAAATCTTTTTATAAGGATCTTTACCTTTTTATTATTGTTGCTTATAGCCTATGGTTTGCCTACTCTTTATAGGGGTAGTAGGTATAGATCTTCTACTAGGTGTCCCACCTTTTTCTTTACCTATTTTACTATAGTCCAAAGGCCCTTGTTATAGGGGAGACTTAGGTTAATAGTATATTCGTTTATAAACCATCTCCAGTTATTCCTTACTTCTTTTCTTAGGGTATTCTTTAGCTGGTTTCTTGTGTCTTTATATTATCTCTCGTCCTTAGAATCATGGCTGCTTATATATTTCCTCCTTACTTATTATTAGCCGGCTATAAGGGCCGCGCACTGTGCGGACTATATATATTGTGTGTAGGGGCCTGGTTTTAAAACTAGGTAGTGCTCTTTTAGCCTACTTTTAATTACTGCCTAGATCCTTTCTAGTCTTTAATTAATTTCCTTAGGGGTAGCTAATAAGCCTCACTTATTTAGTATTAGGTGGATTTTTTCTAAGTCTTAGAGTTATTATTTAATTATATTAAGGAAGCTATCTATATTAAGCTTCCTTATTGCATATCTTTTGCTATTTAGTTGCGCCTTAATGTCCAGATCTAGTTATATTTGGATAGGGATATAGTCTAAGGTAAGTGCCCATTTTTCTTTAGGGGAGCACCTTTTAAGTCTCTAGTATAGGTTTTCATCCATAATTATAAGATTAATTATACTTTTAGCGGTGCCCTATTGCCATATAATTGCACCTGGGGGGGTAGCTAGCTTAAGGCCCCTATTATCTATAGCTCTTAGTAGGCACTCTACCTATTAATTAGTAGCAATATAGATGCCCCCCCACTATAGGTGGTGGAGGTTTATATCTCCTAGTAGGATAAACTCCGTGTGTTTAGTTTCTAGCAAGCTTATTACAGATATAATATTCTCTATTTATACTACCCCTTCGACCCTAGGGTTATAGACATTAATAATTTATACTAGTCCCCTATATATCTAGATGGTTATAACTGCAATATCTAGATTAACTGCCTGCTATGACTATAAGGCAAGGCTGATATTTTTGCTAATTATAAAGCATACGCGTATAGCTGCTTTTGGTTTATACAGAAGCTAGAATCCTTAGGGGCAGTATGTTAATTATATGTAGGTATTATAATACGGCTCTTATATGGCAAGAATATGGTGTTTCTCTGGGTCTAGACTGTCTAGTAGGGGCCTTACTAGATAGTGGTTTGTATTGCCGCAGTTATACTATATAATGGTTAAGTGGCGGACCTCTGGTAGGGGTCCTTTACCTTTCCTTTGCTTCTTACTTCTTCCGTTTCCACTTTCTCTAAAATGTTTAGAACTTCCGTCTCCTATATTTACTCCCTGGCCACTACTTATTTTATATGGAGCTTTCCATTTCTATATCTTATATTCCTACTAGCCTTTCTAAATCTAAGTTTGTTATTGCCTCCAGTTCTTCCCCTGTTCTCGCCGGTTAGCTATATGCCCCTTATAAGCCAGCTACGTGTGTTATATTTACCGCGTTAAATCTAATTCTTAATTATCCCGGCCTTGAACTTGCCGTAGCCGTTTATAGGGGTCTTCCTACTAGGCGTTCTCTCCCTTATGTCTTATGTGTCCCTTATGTCCCTGTTCGGTCTAGTAATGTCGCATGGCGTCGCTTTTAGCCCGTTAAGGCTTGGGATAGCTGGCTTAGCCCCCTAGTATTAAAGGTAGGAAACGCTAGGAAGACACCTGTGTCCCCCTAGCTTATCACCTGTTATTTCCATTTATATAACCTAGCGTACAGTTATTCCTGTAGCTATTAAGCCCTTTCCTTCCGTCTCCTATATTTAATACAGTCTTCTCTCTCCCACGCCTTATGTGTGCTTTGGTGACAGTTCGCGCATTTTATTTAGTCTTGATTTGTATATTGTCTTATATTATAGGGGCCTGCACAGTGGCCGTAGCACACCTGTGCTGCGTATATGGATTGGGTGTGTCCCTATTATATATAGCAATAATATCGTTCCAGGCGTAGTTTGTGGTTGTAGAGCCTTGTGTTATATATAAGGCCATTTATAATTATTCCTTTTTGGATAAGAAGTTTTTACATTCCTAGTATATGTACGCTAATAATAAGGGAGCTATATATTTGTCTATTGTTTCCCTAGCAAGTCTTTAGCGCTCCTTATATCCTCTTATTATTCTTATTATATACTTGGTTTGTATTTTCCTGTTAAAGCTATTAAATCTGGGTAATTATAAGTCCTGGTATAAGGTGTTCCGTTTGTTTTACTATCTCCTATATAGTTGCTGTATTATCCGCCTGGCGTCCCCTTTCTACCCTAAGGCTTATGGGAACCAACAGGACTTTAACTAGGTAATCTTCACGAAGCACTTTTATGCCAATACGCTCTCCTAGCCTGTCCCCTGCCCTTATAGCCCGTTCCTTTGCCTGTTAGTCCTTTAGGGTAACTCTAATGTCTCCGCTCTTAAGGTATTGGACTGCAACGGCGTTGTGGACCTCCTTGTAAATCTCTATAAGAACTTCTATTTCTGATTGTCCCCTAAGTTCCTCTGCCTTTTCTATATTTAGTCATATTGTAATTATATGCCCAGTTATTATCTTTAGGGGGGTAGGTTCCCTATGCTGTAAAAGCGCAGCTACGGCGGCCCAGGTGCGGTTCGCCTATTAGGGGGGGTTTTGTTTATCTTTAATTTTATTTAGCCGTTAGAGGATTTAATTAAGGGTTTACTAGAGGGGCGCCTAAGGTTTGCTGGACTGGAGCCATTCTGCTAGCTGTATTAGTTTGTAATAGCTAACAGATGCTCCCCTACAGTTCCAGATATTAGACGCGTCTAATAGGCTTTATATTTTGTTAGATACCTTCTTAATTAAGGTATTTCCGCTTTCTGGTATAGTATTCGCCCGTCCTTGTTGTTATTGTGGGGGGCTATTGTTAGGTATAGGTCTAGCGGTCGCGCGCGACTGCGTACCACCGTCGTTCTACCTATGCCTCCCCTGTAATACATGCATCTTAGGGGATTATTAGGGTGTTTTTCAGGGTTCTTTTAGTTGGTTTGGTCTTTTTAGGCCAGGTGCAGCAAGAGCTCCTAGTAGAAGAGTCTGGGAAAATAGCTTAATAATTAACATAGAAACTTTAGATCTATAATATAAGATAAAGCCTTAAGACTATTAAAGCCACTCTTAATACTAGAGTACCCCTAATAGTATATCTCTATAGACTTCTACTTATAGACTTCTATAAGCTACCTATAGACTATAATATATATATAATATAATTATAATTCTAGTTAACCGCTTTATTAAATACCTATTTTTAATTCTCTATTATAAAAATATTGATATTATTATTCATTGCTTAACGTCCGATTCGGATCCCTGTTGGGCCCACGCGGACTACTCCTTATATACATGTGGGGAGAAAACTCTAAAATATTGATATTAAAGAGGTAGCTTAGCTATATATCTATTACGTCTACGAAATTTACGGACTACTAAATACTATTATATCTAATCACAAGCCGTAGTTTATATTAGCTTTCTAAAATAAATCTCCTTAGATTATAAGTATTAAATTAAAGCTTTTTATAGCGTACTACTTTTAAGTAGACGATTAGATAGAGATTATAAATTAATACTTAGATTAGAGACTCCGACCCTTTATTAACTACTTTTAAAACAACTAAGCTAAATTACTACTCCTAATAAACTACGTCTAAGCGACCCTACTTTACAACTTTATAGAATTTATATCTATTTAGTTAGAAATAGAGTATTTACTTTATATAAGCTTTGACTAAAAGGAATTAAAGGGGCTATGGACTATATATAAAAACCATCTTATAAAGAAGCCTAAAAAGCAGTCTATATAAACTTAAAAGGATTTAGAAATTAATAAAATAGTAGGAAAATAAGTATAAATATAAGCTTAACTTTACTATAAGCGATACAGTAAAGGTTATAATAAATAACTAAAAGATAGAATAGTCTAGCTCTAAGCTAAACTACTAAATAGTAGGATTATATAAGATTTTTAATGAAGTAACTTATATAAGATTAAACTCCTAGATTTAATTAAAGTCTATTTTATCTTTTTATCTAATAAGCTGCGAAAGGCCGCTGCAGACCTTTACTAAGATAATTAACTCGTTTCTACTACCAATTTAAGTTAATAGTAAATATAAATAGGAAGTTAAAAAAGGTCTAGCCTATAAACTTGTAAAGGGAATACTAAAGTATTATATTAGCTAGAAAGAATATAGGCTAAACCCTACTTAATACTCTATATAGAACTTTATAAGTAGTCTCTAGAAGCTATAAAAGTTCTATAGTTATTACCCTAATAAACCTAGACTATTAGAGTACCTAAATAAGTAGATAATATATTAGTATAATGTGTTCCACCACTACCAAGTGCATTACTTTAAAGAACACCAAAAAGCCTAAATTCCAATATTAAATATCTCAACCACTACTTAATAATATTTTCTAAAAATTTAAATACAAGCTTTTATATACATATTTTAGTGCATATTATAATATTAGAGTGTGTAACTTAATAGTTATTATAATATGGAGTTTAGGGGCTAAAAATAGAGATATTTCGAAATATCTCAACAACCACTAGACTATATACTTTTATATTATAATAGAAACTAGAATAAGCATATCAGAGCTTATATTTAAATTTTTAGAAAATATTGTTAAGTAGTGGTTGAGATATTTAATATTGAAATTTAGGCTTTTTGGTGTTCCCCGAAGTAATGCGCCCGGTGGTGTGATGCGCTTTACCTCAGAAGCTCAGACCAAGAAATCGTTTGTGCGGATATAGGAATATCCGCACCGTCCACTAAGCTGATTTAGGACGGCAATCGTTTTCTTGGTCTAAGGGACTTTGGCGAGATTTGCAGGAAACCTAAATATAGTTTATATGAGAAGACCTTATTAACTTTAACAAAATTAATCTACCCTCCCACAATACCTGTTAACATTAAAATTACACTAAATTATAGAGAAAAGCCTACTCTATAAGCTATGAGATCCTCAGCTCCTTATACCCG
>Ga0307507_10010186_pt1 | contig 12244 bp, 15 predicted proteins | sample 7_EM_MG_FD_207223 | JGI IMG/M metagenome (GOLD analysis project Ga0307507, IMG submission 207223) | Populus trichocarpa ectomycorrhiza microbial communities from riparian zone in the Pacific Northwest, United States - 7_EM | ecosystem: Host-associated > Plants > Roots > Unclassified | place... | reverse complement strand
CACCATTCACCTCGCTTCCTCCTAGGACTCGTGGACTCCGTCGGCCTAACCCGCCACACGTTCTACCACCCGCCCCGCGGCCCGGGTCTATATGGCTCCGGTACTATTACCTTCGTGCGTCGTTGTGTTCGGTGATAAGCATACCTAGGGATCATTAAAGGCCTTCGCGGCGGATGGGCTTTCTCTGGGGCCTCTACTTCGGATTTGGGTTTTTTTGGTTGTTCTCACTGTTGGGTTTTTTCTTGGGTTTTTGGTAGATGCTTTCTTTTGGTTGCGAGTTTCATGTATATTTTGTTGTAGTTTTCAGCGCCCGGGCGCTTGGTGCGGGTTTTAGACCAGGGGTTTTTCTCCCACGGTTTCCACCGCCTTGACGATGGGTTGGACTGGGTGGAAGTTCATTGCGGCCATATCCTCCGGGATGCGTGCTATTTTTGTACTTATTGCTTCGGCCTTCGGCCTCAGCTAGAAACAAAATTTAAAGTATGATAAAAAAAAAAAAGAAAAAAAGGCATGGAATTTGGGTCACGAACCATCTCCACTACACACCCGGCGATTGAAATCTCAACACCCTGAGAATTCATCGTCAACATCCACCACACCCGCACTCTCTGTGAGCTGCACCCCCACTCTCCGTGCGCTGCGCCCTCCCCCCTCTCGCCTTACTACCCTTATCATGTCCTTGGGCCCTGGCGTCCTTGTTTCTAGGGGTCGTTTGGCTCTACTCCCCCCTCTCTCCGCTCGCGCTTCGCTGCCTCGCTTAGTGCTCGCTCGGTCAGCAACACCCTCTCGCCCATGTTAGACACGGCTGGGACTACAGTTCGCAGTAGGAAAAAACTTTTCAAATGGCTACGGTTGATTTCTCCGTTCTCTTCACCTCTGCTGGAGGCTGCATAGTCAGACATGCACATGGTTACCGATAGTTTCCACAGTTATTGGGTCTACCCCTCCTCTCCCCCTTCAGGTCTCGTCCCGTTGCTCAGTTACAGCTACAATCCACTCACTTGGCTGGCACCCTACTGCTCCTTCGCCTCACCTTGCGACTTCTCCACGGTCGCGCCCCTCGGTTACGCTCAGTCGTCGTATTGCACTGCCTCGGTGGCGGATGTCAACGCCTTGGGTTTATGAGTAATGCTTGCAACGCCGCATCGGTTTTAAGTGGCGCCCGCGCCCCCATTGGTCTTTTCTTATTGTCGGTTACATTAGGTTTCATAGTGGTTATAACAATTATTTATTTTGTTGTTGGTGTTTACGGCAAGGGTTTTCCTGTTGATTCCTCCACGTGTATTTATTTCATTTTCTTGTTTTGCCCCTTCAGTCGGAGTTTGATTTCCTATTTTGCGCGGCTGGTGTGCGGTTGGTCTCATACCAGAGGGACTTGGGTTGATGGCTTTTTCCCTGGGGCCGGGTGGATAAGTGGGGATGGGGTTTTTTCTTTACCATAGCTAGCGCTGCACGTAGTCTTTGTTCCTAGTAGTTGTTAATACAAAGCACATGATAAAAAAAAAGAAAAAAAGGCATGGGATTTGGGTTCTTCACGCAACCATCTAAGTTTTTTTATACACTATACTTTCAATCAAAAACCTTTATCTACTCTATCTCCACGAACCAAGACGCGACAGTCTTATATGAGCCCAGCGATCGACGTTGCTAGATAGAAGTCAAAGGACTTAGCTATCGCAACATCTATTGAGGCCCGGAAGAGGTGATCGTTAGGAAACTATTGGTTACTTGCTGCAAGTATTACCCGGAGAAGAGAGAATCGTAACACTTGGTTGCGTCAACCAGCAGCACCTAACAAACAGACCAAAGGGAGACAAACAACAAAAACGACATCGACCCCCTAGCGGAAAATCACGACCTTTCATCACTAAGAGAATGACTTGAAAGGGCCTTAAAGGGAGAGAGGGCACCAAGTTCTACAACACCAGAGCCACCATCACCAAGTGGATCGGAAGAAACAGAAGAACAAGGAAGGCCATGACGAAACACGATGGTGGCTACAGCAGAACAAGCAGGAGCGACATTCTCGGAAACAACGCCGATCCTGAACCCAGAACAGATGAGACAAATCATCGTATCCTGAAGTGGAGGGACCAGGAAGCCCAAGGCCAAGGAACCAGAGGTTTACCGAGGAGAACCACACAAACTACGAGGATGGCTAGCTCAACTCATAGTGTACTACAGGACAGTAGGATGGCAGAACGGCCATGATGAGGAAAAAATCCTCTATGCAACGAGCCTCCTAAGAGACGACGCAGGGACCTGGATCACACCTTACGCAGAAGAACAAATCACCCCAGCATGGGAAGATTGGGGAGGATTGAAAGCAGAATTACAAAGACAATTTGGCGTAATCGACGCCAAGGGAGAAGCAAGGATCAGACTGAAGAGGATGAAACAAGGCAAACGATCAGTTACGGAATACTGGAACTAATTCCGCCTCGTGGCTAGCCAAGCCGAGTTGGACGACTAAACCGGAGGAGAACTACTTCTAGGAGGAATGATCAACGAATTGCAGAATGCCTGGGGACCTAGCAGTAAAGAATACGAGTACCTCGAAGCCCTAGCCCAATGGGCAATCCGGAAGGAAACCAAGTTGGCGACAGTCAGACATATCCAACGATCGCCATCAACAAAAAACGTCCAACGAGAGACCATCATACCACGAAGCCCAGACGGGACATACCGACCCACAAATAATTGCAATCAAATTTACGGCGACCCTATGGAACTGGACACGACTCGAAGACGACCACGATTCAATATCTCAAGGGAAGAATTCCAAAGGGGGATACGAGAACAACTATGTCTCAAATGTAGACAACCTGGACACTTGGCCAGGAACTGCCTGAGAAAGGACGGACCCAAACCATTCAACGCACAAGCCAGGACTTGGCAACCCACGAAGAAGATTTTCCCCCTTGGCAAACCAGGTTCCAAGATTAGGGAAATCGAGGTCGAACAGGAACCCAAACAGTCGGGAAATGATGAATGTTCCCAGTAAGGAATGGTCTGAGGGACCGACCCGAACGAAAACCCATCAGCATGGAGAACTACTACGTGGCACTCAACCACACGGAAACCCTCGAACAGGACAATGACGATATTATGGTCAAGATCCAACTACACGGCGAAAAGGAGTCAGTCACTATCAACACCAAGATTGACTCAGGAGTAACAGAAGACTTCATTGACCGAGAAGTCTGCAACAAACACGGGATCAAGATGACCAAAGCAAAAAATCCAAGGGAGATTTACCTTGCGGACGGAAAACCAAGCGCTATGAGACCTGTCACCCATATGACGAAAGTACCTATGGACATCAGTAGCCATAGGGAATTGGCAACCTTCCAAGTGGCAAATCTCCAAAACCATGAGGTGATCCTCGGGATGCCATGGTTAAGAGAACACAATCCAACACCGGATTCGAATGACAAAAGGATCACATTCAACAGCGCACGATGTACGACTTGGTGTCTCAAAAGTTCGTCCGTTGCATATCCGGTACCAGAAGAAAAAGCCCTGGAAGAGCATCTCATCACCAGATTCTCCAAGATCAAGGCCAAGAATGGCCCGACGGCCAATGACCAGAGCGTCAGAGTTAAGAAGCTATCCGCTGGGGCAAGAGTGCCTATGAAGGGATCAGCAAGAGCGGCAGGACAGGACTTGTACGCAATTGAAGTAACCGACATTCCTGCCAGAGGGCAAGCAATTGTTGGGACGGGGATAGCTATTGGATTACATCAGAACACCTATGGACGAATTGCACCATGAAGCAGTCTAGCAGTCAAACACCGACTCACGACAAATGCAGGTGTCATAGACTCCGACTACAGAGGAGAAGTGAAGCTGGTCCTAGCCAACCTAGGAAACCAACCATACCGAGTGGAAAAAGGAGACCGGATCGCACAACTGATTATCGAAAAGATCGACAACAGGGAGCTACAAGAAGTAACCCTGTTGGACGACCCTGAGAGAGGAGATCAGGGTTTCGGAAGCTCAGACACCACAATGTATCAAAGCGTCACGGGCCAGAAGGCCAAGGGACATATGGAGATTAACGAAATATCGGCAAGAGCCTTCGGGCAGTTTTAGCGAGGCGGAGAAACGATCGGCATCCTAAGATGGAACGAGATCGACAACGAAATTCAGCTTGAAGCAATCAACATTAGCACCAAGCTGGCAATAAAAACAAGAAAAACAAGGAGGACCCGGATATCAGGGACATGGTTCCCCAAGAATATCATCACCTACTGGATGTATTCGAAAAAGGAGAAAAAACGATAGTACCATCCCACCGACCAGGCATCGATCTAGGAATCGACCCGGAGGAAGGAAAAACGGTACCCATCAAGAAGATATACGCCCTCAGCAACGACCAACTGGGAGAGCTCCATCGATACATCAAACAGAACGAGGACCACGGGTGGATTCGAAGGGTGAAGGCAGGAAGGGCTTCACCAATCATATTTGTCAAGAAAAAGGACGGCAAACTCAGACTATGCGCCGATAACCGAGCCCTCAACGAAGTCACCAAGAAGAATCGACATCCACTACCACTCATTAGTGAAGCCCTAGATAGACTAGGGGGAGCCAAATACTTCACCAAGCTGGATATCAAGGACGCCTACCACAACATTAGAATCAGAGAAGGAGACGAATGGAAGACAACCTTTTCAACAAAGCTATGGACTTACGAATACCTAGTCATGCCATTTGGACTATGCAACGCACTAGCGGCTTTCCAACGATTGATCAATGAGGTCCGTATGAAACACATCGACATGTCTTGCATCGTGTATCTGGATGACGTGCTGATATATTCAAATACTCTACAACAACACCGAAAAGATGTCAGCAATATCCTCAAAGCAATACGAAAATCGGGGATGAAAACTCAAACCATCCAAGTGCGAATTCCACCAAAGCGAAACAGAATACCTAGGATTCATCATTGGACAAGAAGGGGTCAAGACAGACCCAGTTAAGATACAGGCCATATGGGACTGGACAACACCCAAGAAAATCAAGGAAATCCAATGCTGCCTAGGATTCTGCAACTTCTACCGACGATTTATAGAAGGTTTCAGCAGGACAGCCAAACCGCTATACGCGAAAACAAAAAAGGAATGCATAGGCAAAGGGGAAATGGAGAGACAAGGAACAACAAGCATTCAACAAATTAAGGACAAAACTCACCACAGCACCAGTACTGGTCTACTTCGACCCCCTTGCACCGACCAAAATCTAAAAAACAGACGCCTCAAAATACCTCTGCTCCGGTATACTGTCACAACAATGCCAGGACGGAAAATGGAGACCAGTGGCGTACCGATCCAAGACAATATCAGAAGCCGAATGCAACTACGATATACACGACAAGGAACTACTGGCAATAGTTCAGGTGTTCCACGGATGGAAAAGATACACAAGAGGAAATCCAAAACGGATACAGGTCCTCACAGACCACAAAAACTTAGTCACCTTCATGACGACGAAGGAACTCAATGAACGACAAGCGCGATGGATGCAAGAATAAAGCCAATACAACTTCAAAATTGAATACCGACCAGGAAGGGAGGGAGGAAAGCCAGACGCCCTCACAAGAAGGGAAGGAGACCTACCCACGGCCTGAGATAAGAGACTCACCCGAAATGTGGGAATCTTACTGCCAAAGGAACGATACTGGGATATTCCAGAGACCGAAGAAATCAAGCTCGACATATTGGAAACAACCGAATTTCGAGATAAGGACGAAGGAGAGATACTGAAGGCCAGCAATGTTGACGACGAAATCCAAAACATCAAAATAAACTTAGACAAAGAAAGAGAAGAGATGAAAGGAATAGCGTTGGGGCTATGCCAATGGAAGGAAGGGCTCTTATGGTACCAAGTAAAGATTTGGATATCAAACAAAGAAGAGATATGAACCACTCTTATCGCCAAACACCACAAACCCCTACAAGCGGGACATGGCGGAACGGCAAAAACCACGGAACTCATCAGCCGACGATATTATTGGCCAAAGATCAGAGAAGATATCAAACGATTCATAAAAGATTGCTACACATGTCAGAAGACCAAAGTGATCCGACATGCACCCTATGGATTGCTACAGCCAAACGAGGCCCCCGATCGACAATGGAAATCAATAGCTATGGACTTCATTACGGACCTGCCGAAATCGGACTGATATGACACCATACTGGTGGTCATCGACCGGCTGACCAAAATGAGCCATTTCATTCCATGCTCGAAGGACCTCGACGCACGGCGGTTCGCCAATCTCTTCATGAAAGAGAGAGTCAGGCTAGACGGACTACTACATGATATCATCACCGACAGGGGGACACTATTCATCTCAGACCTATGGAAAGAAACTACGGGGAGATTAGGAATTGAGCGAAGACTCAGCACGGCTTTCCATCCACAAACAGACGGACAGACCGAATGGACCAAGGCCATATTGGAACAATACCTACAAGCATACATCAACTATCAACAAGACGATTGGTGTGGTTACCTACCACTGGCAGAATTTGCATACAACAACGGATATCAGGAGACCATCAAAAATACACCCTTCTATGCAAACTACAGAACCCACCCCGAATACGAGATGATTGGTCATCTGATTCAAGGAAAACAAACGAAACCAGAAGAAATGACTCTGTTACACAAGTCATTAAGAAATGAAATGGTGGCCGCGCAATTACGACAAAAAGAACACTACGATTTACACAGAAAACCCGATTCAAACCTAAAGTCAGGAGAAATGGTGTGGCTGTTGCCACGCAGCATCAAGACCACAAGACCATCGAAAGAGTTGGACTAGAAGAAAATAGGACCATTCAAAATCTTGGCGAAGATTGGGACAAGCGCTTCTAAGCTGGCCTTACCACCGTCAATGGCCTTACACAACACATTCCACATCTCCCTCATCGAACCTTACCAAGACAACCAATTCCCCTTAGAGAGCAAAGAACCTCCTCCTCCTATTCAGATAAAAGGAGAAGACGAATACGAACTCGACGAAATCATCAACTCTCGACAGCACTACAACAAGCTCCAATATCGGGCTAAGTGGAAAGGATATTCACCCGAACACGACAAAGTCTGGTATCCAGCAAAAAACTTCAACAATACAGAATACGCAGTCCAACGATTCCACCGGCGCTACCCAGGAAAGCCCGTAGTTGATATACGTCACAATCAACAGATCGTACTCCGCACCTCCCCTCATCGCCAAACAAGAACGACACTCGCCCACCCTAGAGAGCGACGCCCAGCGCATCGCCCGCAACTCTACCCTCACTAGCCCAGAATACTCGGGCTCACCAAAAGAAGAGGTGGCGCATGCCTCCATGAACCGGACAGACTGCACTGACTATCGATGCCAAATCTATCTCGGCGAAAAACAAGGGTCAGGCTGGTACCCAGAATTAACCAGGAGATCGAGAAAACCAAGTGTCCCCCACGACCACGACCGGCGACAGGAGATGGAAGCGAACCCAGAAGAGGCCTGGGCCCCCCAATAAGCTCGTCGGTGAGGGGCTAAAGCAGCCCACGGAGACCTCACGAGCTGGGAGCACTGTTTTAACGATAAGTGCGGCGTACACCGGTGGGAAAACGTGGACGCCGGATACTACCCCAGACAAGTGGGAGAAAAAGGGATCCTGTCGAAGGATGACAGGAGAGAACAAAGAAAGAGAAAAGCCGTGAGTACAAGGCTAGGAAAGAAGGGGAGGGAAAAAACCATTCTGGACGTGGAAGCGATGGAAACACAGATCTCGGACCTCCGAAGCCAACTGGACCGCGCCGCCCAAATCATTGTGGCAAAAGACAACGATCTCGAACGACTTGATAAGGAAAAGGAAAAACTCCAACAAGGCTACAAGCGAGCCAAACAGAGAATGCGCCAAATCGGGGGTATTGCTGTGGAAGGAAGGAGTTTAGCATCGTGGGACCGATGCAAGAGGGGAAAGGGAGCTAATGTCACAAACGGTGACTAAGCAAGGCAGAATTTCACATGACTAATAGCTATTAGTCATCGGTTTGTTATCTTTCACGCTATGAGATCAGTTGACTCATAGGTTTTCACATGACAACGCAATAGTGTGTCATTAATTTATTATTATTGGTTGATATTTGACATGACGCACATTTGTGGTCATGTGGTTTATGTATTTCGCACATGACTCATATTTATTAGTCATGTGTTTCACGCATGTGACCCTGTTAGGGCACATGACTTGTGTTATGAGTTTTGATTGGTTATGAGATATGGCGCAGCTAACTCGAACGAGTCAGCTGATGGATTTCACACTATGACTCACTATGAGTCATGAGTCACATGACGCGAGGGTATTTGTCACACAGGGTTAGGGATGAGGGAAGAACCTCTATATAAGGGCACCCTCGGGGCATGGGATTTGGGTTCTTCACGCAACCATCTAAGTTTTTTCATACACTATACTTTCAATCAAAAACCTTTATCTACTATATCTCGACGAACCAAGACTCAACGGTCTTATATGAGCCTAGCGATCGACATTGCTAGATAGGAGTCAAAGGACTTAGCTATCGCAACATCTATTGATGCCCGGAAGAAGTGATCGTTAGGAAACTATCGGTTACCTGCTGCAAGTATCGCCCGGAGAAGAGAGGATCGTAACATCCTTCGCCTGCAGGCCACAGGATCATCAATATCAAGCTTATAGAGTTCTGTTATAGCCTTCTTCACCGTATGCTGATACTGAGATCCGCACCAAGTGTGCTTTGATCAGATCTGCACACCAGTGGCCGCCGGCTGCTCTATTTAGTTTGTGGATAGGATGCAGGTTATCGATTAAGGGTAACTTGCCTGGTCATTTGAGTGTAGGGTAGTATCGGCAAAGTTGGGAAAGCCCAATTCCCTCCAGACATCGTTCCAGCACCTGCGGACTTCTTTAGTAAGGGTAATTGAGTCTGGAAGCGGATTCACGAAGATCGTCCAGTCCCACATCAGGGAATAGGCTTTCGCCAGGATGCTACGCTCAAGCCCTATGGCCATAGTCCGTCTGCTGCTGGGCTGCTCTCCACCTCCACTCTCCAATTCCGGCGTTGTTGGCTCTGAGCCGCTTGGAGTTATGGCCAGTGTTGCAAGCGAATTCAAGACGGCAGGCGAACAGAAGAGAACCACAGATGGATAACCATTTTGGCTAATATGTACTGGGGCAGGTGTTCTCCGTCCGGGGTAACCAATCCTGCTAGAACTCTGGGTATTCCCAGGGGTGATTGTCAGTATCAAAGCTTGTGAGTTAGGAACCTCATGCCCGATCGGCCTTTTTGCCCCCCTAATCCGCGAATAGATCTTCATCATCCCCATGCTGTTCTAACTTGTTCTCCTCCTGGCTCTCCTGGCGTTCCTGGCTCCCCTGGCTGTGGCCCTCGTATTCTCCATCATCGGAGTATATACTGTCATCTGCTGGCTCCAGGACCGGCTCTCAGTTGTCTGGAACAGGCTCCGGTATCCCGAGTCGGGATGAAGCTGGCCCCAGCACGGCATTCCCCCTCCTACTTACAATAGACCCAGCTGTAACCGACTCAAAAGTGGGTGGTATTCTAGTTAACCTGTCCCTGGATTGAGATCTCTGGACACGCTCGCGGTGGACCTCCCTTCGTCTTTGCCTCTCCTGCCTCGAGAGACGCATTCTGTCCGCCGTAAGCCGCCGCTGTTGTTGTGAGATAGAGTGCAGGCGAATTGTGATAGAATAGGATTGTAGTGAATAGAGTTGCTAGATAGATGGTGTTAGGAAATGTGTATTGGTAGGTAGCCAAGTGGGCAATATGAGGTTTGAATCTTGGAGATAGGAATTGTCCGAGCACCGTTAAGTGCTCGGGACGTTCACGGTTTGTCACTCGCTTTCATACTTCATGGCATTGGCACACACCCGCGCGGCGGAATTGCGGCTGGACACCTGATCTAGGAATTTGCACCCGAGGCATCCTGCTTTAAATCAGCCGCGCAACTGTTCTGCTGAATCATAATACGCGGGTCAAGGATTTAGAGTTAATGAAGCAGATGAAGAGCTTTATTGAATGCGTGAACTAATCTAGTTCAAGTAGGTCTGCCAAGCGGACCATAACCAATGCGGGAAAGGCTAGGGTTCAGAGCACTGAACGCTCATCTCCGAAAGTACAACCTGCCGCTAAGGCTCAACAGATGGGGTATAAGGTGAAAGCTAGGATGGGAAAAGTGATGAGGAGGGCAATGTCGAATGAAAAACAGCTGGAAGAATGATCCGCACAAACCCAAAGAGCAAGGTTCAAAACTAGAAGAAACATATCCCAAACGAAAGAAAGGCTGAAAAGAACAAGAATGAACTGCAAAAATTCCAAGGACAAACCTCAAAAGCCAGAAAAGACACCCCTCGACGAAAAACAGCCGGTGCCGAATACGACAAGAATCTACTTCAAAACACCCAAAGAAAATGTCCAAGCTCCTCTCTTGCCTCGGTAGGATCCGTGGATGATGGCAAGTCTAAATTTACCACACTATATCAAGGCAAACCAGCCCAGCCGTGACAGGCTAATCTCAAACGGAAATGGTCAGGAACGTGCGAGAACAATGCGCAGAACTCTAGGAGTGAAAATGAAAAACACCGAAAGGAAAAGTCCGGGATCTGCAGCGGCCTAGTATCCAAGTTTATAATCATGAACGGAACTAGCCTCTTTGCGGCTTCACGTTAGCCACATTGGATCGAGGCAGGGTAGGTTTGTTGACAGAAGCTAGTGCGCAGAAACGAACCGGAGCGGACTCCTAACGTCTGTCTCTGCTGACAAAGCAGTAGGACCTGCTGCCAACATAGCAGATGAAAGACCTGGTAGTTGTAAACGCAACTTACCAGGTGTAAAGTCTCCACTTGAGGTGACTCGGGAGCTGGCGGCCAGGCCTAATTTTTCTCCAGCATCTGCTGCTGCCATATCTACAAGCGCATCGTTGGCGCAAAGATCAGAGTGGGAATGGCTTCTGCTAGGGGTATGAACTTAGGTCGCCGATGTGTCGGCAGGCTGCTGGGCACTGGAGGCTAGCATCAAAAGATGCTCAGCTGATGTCCTCAGCTGTAGCTGCTCAGAGGCCGGAGAGGCTAGATCGTGACTCAGATTGGGAGCCAACGGAGGAGTACTGTTTGGTGAACTAAGCATGGCGGTAGGTTGCCGACTCTGATTAACATCCCCATAGCGTCTATCCGGTTCACCCTCAATACTACTGTCAATTATTGGCACACCACGGGCGACCTTTCTCAGAGGTTCTGCAGCGTCAGCCGTACCGTTCCGTTCGTCAGCCTCAGCCATGGCTGCTAGGTCATGTTTGCCACTGCTATTGACTGCCGTCGGGGTTGATAGCCGGAATACTTTCTTTAGGTTAGTCTCCCTTCCTATTTGTCAGCCAGACCTCAAGGCACGAATGCCCAGGTTAGTAGGAGGGGCAGAAGGTTGCTTACTAGGAGATGTTGTGAAACTGGAATCCAAGACTCGGATGACCTTGGTGGCTGAACTGCAGTTTGAGTTAGGCTCTGGTTCATCGACGTCTGCCGAACCGCTGCTGTTATAGTCCTCTCTTCCCGGGTGATACTTGCAGCAGGTAACCACTAAATTCCTAACGATCACTTCCTTCCCTTTTCAATATCGGTTGCGATAGCTAAGTCCTTTGACTTCTATCTAGCAACGCTGATGTCTAGGCTCATATAAGACCGTCGGGTCTTGGCTCGTGGAAGTATGATAAAGATCGTTTGATTGAAAGTATAGCGTATGAAAGTACTTAGATGGTTGCGTGAAGAACCCAAATCTCCTGCCTTTTTTTTATTTTTTATTTTTTATTTTTTTTATTTTTATATCATGTGCTTTGTATTAATCAACTACTGGGAACAAAGACTACGTGCAGCGCTAGCTATGGTAAAGAAAAAACCCCATCCCCTAATTTTTATCCTCCCCGGCACCAGGGAAAAAACCATCAACCCAAGTCCCTCTGGTATGAGACCAACCGCACACCAGCCACGCAAAATAAGAAATCCCCCTCCGACTAAGCGGTCGAAAAGAAAAATACAAATAAATACATGGGGAGGAATCCACAGGAAAACCTATGCCGTAGACACCAACAAAATAAATAATTGATAATACCACTAGCGAAACCCTAAGTAACCGACAATGAAAGAAGAACCAAGGGGGTGTGGTGGCCACTAAAAACCGTTGTGGCGTTGCA
>Ga0307507_10010185_pt1 | contig 12244 bp, 8 predicted proteins | sample 7_EM_MG_FD_207223 | JGI IMG/M metagenome (GOLD analysis project Ga0307507, IMG submission 207223) | Populus trichocarpa ectomycorrhiza microbial communities from riparian zone in the Pacific Northwest, United States - 7_EM | ecosystem: Host-associated > Plants > Roots > Unclassified | place... | reverse complement strand
AACACCTGCAGGACGTCGCCGAGGACCTCGGCCGCGACCGCATCTACCTGCCCGCCCAGGACATGAAGCGCTTTCACGTCCAGGAAGCGGATCTCGCCACGCCCTCCGCGGGCGCATCGGTGCGCGCACTGGTTGCATACGAAGCAGAACGCGCCCGCGATCTCCTGAATGAAGGCGCCCCCCTGGTGGGTAGCGTCCACGGCAGGTTGAAGCTGCTGCTCGCGGGGTTCGTGGCGGGGGGAAGGGCGGCGATCCGAGCGATCGTCGCCGCCGAATACGACGTACTTCCCGGCCCGCCCAAGCCCGGCAAGATCCAGTTGCTGCGCGAGGTGGGCGTGACTCTGCGAGGAGAGGGGTGATCCGCAGCGTGGAGTCTGCACCGCACATGTCCGCACCGGTACTCGCCGCCTACAGCTACTGCGAGGCCGTCACCGGACAGCAGGCACGTAACTTCGCGTACGGCATCAGACTGCTGCCGACGCCCAAGCGCCGCGCGATGTCGGCGCTGTACGCGTTCTCCCGGCGTGTCGACGACATCGGCGACGGCACGCTGGCGACCGACGTGAAGTCGGCGCGTCTGGAGGACACCCGGGCGCTGCTCACCCGGGTTCGCGAAGGCAAGGTCGAGGAGGACGACACCGACCCGGTCGCGGTCGCTCTCGCCCACGCCTCCGACGCCTTCCCGATCCCGCTCGACGGCCTGGACGAGCTGATCGACGGCGTCCTGATGGACGTACAGGGCGAGACCTACGAGACCTGGGACGACCTGAAGGTCTACTGCCGGTGTGTCGCGGGCGCGATCGGGCGGCTCTCGCTCGGTGTGTTCGGCACGGAGGCGGGGGCGCGCGGCTCCGAGCGCGCCTCGGAGTACGCCGACACCCTGGGGCTCGCGCTCCAGCTCACCAACATCCTGAGAGACGTCCGCGAGGACGCCGAGGGCGGCCGTACCTATCTGCCCGCCGACGACCTCGCGAAATTCGGGTGCTCGGCCGGGTTCGACGGGCCGACCCCACCGGAGGGCTCCGACTTCGCGGGTCTCGTGCACTTCGAGGTGCGACGGGCCCGCACCCTTTTCGCCGAGGGCTACCGGCTGCTCCCCATGCTCGACCGCCGCAGCGGCGCCTGTGTCGCCGCCATGGCCGGCATCTACCGCCGCCTCCTGGACCGCATCGAGCGCGAGCCGGAGGCCGTGCTGCGTGGCCGGGTCTCACTGCCCGGCCGCGAGAAGGCCTACGTCGCCGTGCGCGGCCTGTCCGGTCTGGACACCCGGCACGTCACGCGAAGGACCCTCAGGAGGCGCACCTGATGGACAAAGTGGGCCAAGGTGATGTCACCGGAGAAATGCGGCACGCAACCCTCCGGTGTGAAGTGGCGTCCCTGACTGCAACGACCTGCCACGGCGGGTACGCAGGGGGGAGTGCACGATGAGCGACGGGACGCAGCCCGACGGGCTGCCCGCCGATCCACCGGCGGGACGGACCGCACGGCATGCCGTCGTGGTCGGCGGCGGGCTCGCCGGCATCACCACCGCGCTCGCGCTCGCCGACGCCGGAGTCCGCGTCACCCTCCTCGAAGGCCGACCGCGCCTGGGCGGGCTCGCCTTCTCCTTCCAGCGCGGCGAACTCACCGTGGACAACGGACAGCACGTGTATCTGCGCTGCTGCACCGCCTACCGCTGGTTCCTCGACCGCATCGAGGGCGCGGCGCTGGCTCCGCTGCAGGATCGTCTCGACGTGCCCGTGCTCGACGTGAACCGCCCCGAGGGGCGTCGGCTCGGCAGGCTGCGGCGCGACGCGCTGCCCGTGCCCCTGCATCTGGGGCGCAGCCTCGCGACGTACCCGCATCTCTCGTTCGCCGAGCGCGCCAAAGTGGGCCGTGCCGCGCTCGCGCTCAAAGGGCTCGACCTCGCCGATCCGGCCCTGGACGCACAGAACTTCGGCAGTTGGCTGACCGCGCACGGTCAGTCGGCGCGTGCCGTCGAGGCACTGTGGGACCTGGTCGGGGTCGCCACCCTCAACGCGGTCGCGGGCGACTCCTCGCTTGCTCTCGCCGCGATGGTGTTCAAGACCGGTCTGCTCTCCGACCCGGGCGCGGCCGACATCGGCTGGGCTCACGTCCCGCTGGGCGAACTGCACGACCGGCTCGCCCGCAAGGCGCTCGACTCCGCGGGCGTGCGCACCGAAGTCCGTACACGCGTCACCTCCGTCTCTACAGACGAGAACGGGCGCTGGACCGTTCAGGTTCCCGGCGAGAATCTCGTCGCCGACGCCGTCGTGCTCGCCGTACCGCAGCGCGAGGCCCACGATCTGCTGCCCGACGGCGCCCTCGACGACCCCGGGCGGCTGCTCGCGATCGACACCGCGCCGATCCTCAACATCCATGTCGTCTACGACCGCAAGGTGCTCGCCCGGCCGTTCTTCGCGGCTCTCGGCACGCCCGTGCAGTGGGTGTTCGACCGGACCGACGCGTCCGGGCTGAAGGACGGCCAGTACCTGGCGCTGTCCCAGTCCGCCGTGCACGACGAGATCGACGAGCCCGTGGCCGCGCTGCGGGAGCGCTACCTCCCCGAGCTTGAGCGGCTGCTGCCCGGTGCGCGCGGCGCCGAGGTGAAGGACTTCTTCGTGACCAGGGAGCGCACCGCGACGTTCGCTCCCGCCCCCGGCGTCGGACGGCTGCGGCCCGGCGCCCGCACCAAGGCCCCCGGCCTGTACCTGGCCGGAGCGTGGACCGCCACAGGGTGGCCCGCGACCATGGAGAGTGCGGTCCGCAGTGGGGTGAGCGCGGCGGACGCCGCACTCGCTGCCCTGGGCCGGCCCCGCCCCCGTCACCTCTTCGAAGTCGAGGAGGCGGCGTGATGCTCGATCAGCAGGCGGCAGGCGCCCCCCGCACCCCCGGTACCGCAACAAGAGGAGAGACTGTGCCCACTGTGCCCCCGGCCGAGACGGCTGCCGACGCGGTGGACGTGTCCGCGCTCCTGGAGCGCGGCCGGACCCTTGCCACACCGGTACTGCGGGCGGCCGTGGACCGCCTGGCTCCCCCCATGGACACCGTTTCCGCCTACCACTTCGGCTGGATCGACGCCGAGGGCAACCCTGCGGCCGGCGACGGCGGCAAGGCCGTACGCCCCGCGCTCGCCGTGCTCTCCGCAGAGGTCACCGGCGCCTCGCCCGAGACCGGCATCCCCGGCGCCGTGGCCGTCGAACTGGTCCACAACTTCTCGCTGCTGCACGACGACCTGATGGACGGCGACGAACAGCGCCGGCACCGCGACACCGTCTGGAAGGTGCACGGCCCCGCGCAGGCCATCCTCGTCGGCGACGCCCTGTTCGCGCTCGCCAACGAGGTCCTGCTGGAGCTCGGCACCGTCGAGGCCGGCCGTGCCACCCGCCGCCTCACCACCGCGACCCGCGCCCTCATCGACGGACAGGCGCAGGACATCTCCTACGAGCACCGCGACCGCGTCAGCGTCGAGGAGTGCCTGGAGATGGAGGGCAACAAGACCGGCGCCCTGCTCGCCTGCGCCTCCTCCATCGGGGCCGTGCTCGGCGGTGCGGACGACCGCACCGCCGACATCCTGGAGAAGTACGGCCACCACCTCGGCCTGGCCTTCCAGGCCGTCGACGACCTCCTCGGCATCTGGGGCGACCCGGAGGCCACCGGCAAGCAGGCCTGGAGCGATCTGCGCCAGCGCAAGAAGTCCCTGCCCGTGGTGGCGGCGCTCGCGGCGGGCGGACCCGCCTCGGACCGGCTCGGCGAGATCCTCGCCGCCGACGCCAAGAGCAGCGACTTCGAGAACTTCTCCGAGGAGGAGTTCGCGGCCCGCGCCGCGCTCATCGAGGAGGCCGGCGGCCGCGAGTGGACCGCCGAAGAGGCACGCCGTCAGCACACCATCGCCATCGAGGCCCTCGACGCCATCGACATGCCCGACCGGGTTCGGGCGCAGTTCACGGCGCTCGCCGACTTCGTCGTCGTACGAAAGAGATGATCACTATCGGTCGAATAGCCCTCGCGTAGTCGCCGGCCGGTGCTGCGAACGAACGAGCACCGGCCGACGGCGGACCCACAGCAGAGACATGCCACTGCACGAAGGGGAAGCCATGACAGCGACGACCGACGGAAGCACCGGGGCCATGCCTCCCCGTGTTGCCGCGGCCAGCGAAACCGACATCAACACCCCCGTGGCGGCCGGGGTGCACGACGCCGCCGCACACGCGGTACAGCGCGCCACCGACTTCCTGCTCTCGCAGCAGGACGCCCAGGGCTGGTGGAAGGGCGACCTGGAGACGAACGTCACCATGGACGCCGAGGACCTGCTGCTCCGTCAGTTCCTGGGCATCCGCGACGAGTCGACGACCCAGGCCGCCGCACTCTTCATCCGCGGCGAGCAGCGCGAGGACGGCGCCTGGGCCAGTTTCTACGGCGGCCCCGGCGAACTCTCCACCACCATCGAGGCGTACGTCGCCCTCCGCCTGGCCGGTGACACACCGGACGCCCCGCACATGGCGAAGGCGTCCGCGTGGGTCCGTGAGCGGGGCGGGATCGCCTCGGCCCGGGTCTTCACCCGGATCTGGCTCGCGCTCTTCGGCTGGTGGAAGTGGGACGACCTGCCCGAACTCCCGCCGGAACTCCTGTACTTCCCCACCTGGGTACCGCTCAACATCTACGACTTCGGATGCTGGGCCCGGCAGACCATCGTCCCGCTGACGGTCGTCTCCGCGAAGCGGCCGGTACGGCCCGCGCCCTTCCCGCTCGACGAACTCCACACCGACCCGGACAACCCGAACCCGGTCAAGCCGCTTGCCCCGGTGGCGAGTTGGGACGGCGCCTTCCAGCGGCTCGACAAGGCGCTGCACCTCTACCGCAAGGTCGCGCCGCGCAAGCTGCGCGGGGCGGCCATGAAGTCGGCCGCGCGCTGGATCATCGAGCGGCAGGAGAACGACGGCTGCTGGGGCGGCATCCAACCACCGGCCGTGTACTCGGTGATCGCCCTGCACCTGCTCGGCTATGACCTCGAACACCCCGTGATGCGTGCGGGACTTGAGTCCCTTGACCGGTTCGCCGTCTGGCGCGAGGACGGGTCCCGGATGATCGAGGCCTGCCAGTCCCCGGTGTGGGACACCTGCCTCGCGACCATCGCGCTCGCCGACGCGGGCGTACCCGCCGACCATCCCCAACTGGTCAAGGCGGCCGACTGGATGCTCGGGGAGGAGATCGTCCGCCCCGGCGACTGGGCGGTCAAACGGCCCCAACTGCCGCCGGGCGGCTGGGCGTTCGAGTTCCACAACGACAACTACCCCGACATCGACGACACCGCCGAGGTCGTACTCGCGCTGCGCCGGGTCAGACATCACGACCCGGAGCGCCTGGACCGGGCCGCCGGACGCGCGGTCCGCTGGAACCTCGGAATGCAGTCGAAGAACGGCGGTTGGGGCGCCTTCGACGTCGACAACACCAGCCCCTTCCCCAACCGGCTGCCGTTCTGCGACTTCGGCGAGGTCATCGACCCGCCGTCGGCGGACGTCACCGCGCACGTCGTCGAGATGCTCGCCGTCGAGGGCCTCGCCCACGACCCGCGCACCCGGCGCGGCATCGAGTGGCTGCTCGCCGAACAGGAGCCGGACGGCTCGTGGTTCGGCCGCTGGGGCGTCAACTACGTCTACGGCACAGGGTCCGTGGTGCCTGCCCTCGCCGCGGCCGGGATCCCCGGTTCGCACCCGGCGATCCGGCGCGCGGTGACCTGGCTGGAGACCGTGCAGAACGACGACGGCGGCTGGGGCGAGGACCTGCGCTCCTACAAGTACGCCAAGGAATGGAGCGGCCGGGGCGCCTCCACCGCCTCGCAGACGGCCTGGGCGCTGATGGCCCTGCTCGCGGCCGGGGAGCGGGACTCCAAGGCCGTGGAGCGTGGTGTCGAGTGGCTCGCCACGACCCAGCGGGAGGACGGGTCCTGGGACGAGCCCTACTTCACCGGCACGGGGTTCCCGTGGGACTTCTCCATCAACTACCACCTCTACCGGCAGGTCTTCCCGCTCACCGCGCTCGGGCGCTTCGTGCACGGAGAACCGTTCTCCCAGACCACGTTCTCCCAGACCAAGGGGGGCTGATGAGCACACAGCCCGCCGGACCGCCGCTGCTGATCGCCTGCGCGCTCGGCATCGAGCACCTCGCCCTGCGCGCAGGCGACCGCTCCGGCGCCGGTGGGCCGGTCACCTTCCTCAAGACGGGGATGGGGCCCCAGGCGGCCGAGGAGGCCGTCACCCGGCGCCTCGCCGACCCGGCGCTGTCCGAGGCCGCCGTACTGGCCACGGGCTTCTGCGCCGGACTCGCCCCCGGCATGCACCCCGGCGACCTGGTGGTCGCCGAGGAGACCAGGGACCCGCGCGGAACCGTTCCGTGCGTCGGCACCGAGCTGCTCGTCAAGGAACTGGTGCGGGCCCTGCCCGGACGCACCGTCCACACCGGCCCCCTCGCCGGCTCCGATCACGTCGTCCGCGGACAGGAACGGTCGGATCTGCTCGCGACCGGCGCAATCGCGGTCGACATGGAGTCGGCGGCCACGCTGCTGAGCGCCGTGCGTACGGGCGTGCGCCCGGTTGCGGCCGTACGGGTGGTCGTGGACGCTCCTGAACATGAACTCGTCCGGATCGGCACGGTGCGCGGTGGAATATCGGCTTTCCGCGTTCTTCGATCCGTTCTTCCCGCTTTCTTCGAATGGCACCGTTCTTTGCTGCTCCCCCGGAGGTGAGCCAGATGGCCATGCCGCTGCGCCAGACCATCAAGGTCGCTACATATTTGGCCGAACAGAAGCTTCGCAAGCGGGACAAGTTCCCCCTGATCGTGGAGCTGGAACCGCTCTTCGCGTGCAACCTGAAGTGCGAGGGCTGCGGCAAGATCCAGCACCCGGCGGGCGTGCTCAAGCAGCGCATGCCGGTGGCCCAGGCCGTCGGGGCGGTGCTCGAATCCGGTGCGCCGATGGTGTCCATCGCGGGCGGCGAGCCCCTGATGCACCCTCAGATCGACGAGATCGTGCGGCAGTTGGTGGCGAAGAAGAAGTACGTCTTCCTCTGCACCAACGCCATGCTGCTGCGCAAGAAGCTCGACAAGTTCACGCCCTCGCCGTACTTCGCGTTCGCGGTGCACATCGACGGGCTGCGTGAGCGGCACGACGAGTCCGTCGCGAAGGAGGGCGTGTTCGACGAGGCGGTGGAGGCGATGAAGGAGGCCAAGAAGCGCGGCTTCCGGGTCACCACCAACTCGACCTTCTTCAACACGGACACCCCGCAGACCATCATCGAGGTGCTCAACTTCCTCAACGACGAGATCAAGGTCGACGAGATGATGATCTCGCCCGCCTACGCCTACGAGAAGGCGCCCGACCAGGAGCACTTCCTGGGTGTCACGCAGACCCACGAGCTGTTCAAGAAGGCCTTCGCGGGCGGCAACCGCAGGAAGTGGCGGCTCAACCACTCCCCGCTCTTCCTGGACTTCCTGGAGGGCAAGGTCGACTTCCCGTGCACGGCCTGGGCGATCCCGAACTACTCGCTCTTCGGCTGGCAGCGCCCCTGCTACCTGATGAGCGACGGGTACGTCCCGACGTACCGGGAGCTGATCGAGGACACCGACTGGGACAAGTACGGCCGCGGCAAGGACCCGCGCTGCGCCAACTGCATGGCGCACTGCGGCTACGAGCCCACCGCCGTCCTCGCCACCATGGGCTCCCTCAAGGAGTCCCTGCGGGCCATGCGCGAGACCGTCGCCGGAAACCGCGACTGACGTCATGACCGCCGTAGCCCTGGGCGTCCCCGAGATGCCGGTCCGGCCGATCGCCGAGCGACGTGTGTCGCGACGCATCCAGGTCGGATCGGTGGCGGTCGGGGGCGGGGCCCCCGTCTCGGTCCAGTCGATGACCACGACCCGTACGTCGGACATCGGCGCCACCCTCCAGCAGATCGCCGAACTCACCGCGTCCGGCTGCCAGATCGTCCGCGTCGCCTGCCCCACGCAGGACGACGCGGACGCGCTGGCGACCATCGCCCGCAAGTCGCAGATCCCGGTGATCGCGGACATCCACTTCCAGCCGAAGTACGTGTTCGCCGCAATCGAGGCCGGCTGCGCGGCGGTTCGCGTCAATCCCGGCAACATCAAGCAGTTCGACGACAAGGTCAAGGAGATCGCGCGGGCCGCCAACGACCACGGCACGCCGATCCGCATCGGGGTCAACGCCGGTTCCCTGGACCGTCGTCTGCTCCAGAAGTACGGCAAGGCGACGCCCGAGGCGCTCGTCGAGTCGGCCCTGTGGGAGGCGTCGCTCTTCGAGGAGCACGGCTTCCGCGACATCAAGATCTCGGTGAAGCACAACGACCCGGTCATCATGGTCAACGCCTACCGGCAGCTGGCCGCGCAGAGCGACTATCCGCTGCACCTCGGGGTCACCGAGGCCGGGCCCGCCTTCCAGGGCACGATCAAGTCGGCGGTCGCCTTCGGGGCGCTGCTCAGCGAGGGCATCGGCGACACGATCCGGGTGTCGCTGTCCGCCCCGCCGGTGGAAGAGGTCAAGGTCGGCCTCCAGATCCTGGAGTCGCTGAACCTCAAGCCCCGGCGGCTGGAGATCGTGTCGTGCCCGTCCTGCGGGCGTGCCCAGGTGGACGTCTACAAGCTCGCCGACGAGGTCACGGCCGGGCTTGAGGGCATGGAGGTGCCGTTGCGCGTCGCGGTCATGGGCTGCGTCGTCAACGGCCCCGGCGAGGCGCGGGAGGCGGACCTGGGAGTCGCCTCCGGCAACGGCAAGGGTCAGATCTTCGTCAAGGGCGAGGTCATCAAGACCGTGCCCGAGTCGAAGATCGTGGAGACCCTCATCGAGGAGGCGATGAAGATCGCCGAACAGATGGAGCAGGACGGCGTCGCGGCGGGGGAGCCGGCCGTCACCGTGAGCTGAAACAGCACGGACCGAAGGGGGCCCGACGTGACGATCCTGGAGAGCATCCGGCAACCACGCGACCTGAAGTCGCTGTCCGAGGCGGAACTCGGCGAACTGTCCGAAGAAATAAGGGAGTTCCTGGTCCATGCGGTGGCCAGGACCGGCGGACACCTCGGGCCCAACCTGGGCGTGGTGGAACTGACCATCGCCCTCCACCGGGTCTTCGAGTCTCCAACTGACCGCATCCTCTGGGACACCGGCCACCAGAGCTACGTACACAAGATCCTGACGGGCCGTCAGGACTTCTCGAAGATGCGCAGCAAGGGCGGCCTCTCCGGCTACCCCTCGCGCGAGGAGTCCGAGCACGACGTCATCGAGAACAGCCACGCCTCCACCGCGCTCGGCTGGGCCGACGGACTCGCCAAAGCCCGCCAGGTGCAGGGCGAGAAGGGCCATGTCGTCGCGGTCATCGGCGACGGCGCGCTCACCGGCGGCATGGCGTGGGAGGCGCTCAACAACATCGCCGCCGCGAAGGACCGGCCGCTGATCATCGTCGTCAACGACAACGAACGCTCCTACTCGCCCACCATCGGCGGCCTCGCCAACCATCTGGCGACCCTGCGCACGACCGACAGCTACGAACAGGTCCTCGCCTGGGGCAAGAGCGTCCTGCTGCGCACCCCGGTCATCGGCAACACCGTCTACGAGTCGCTGCACGGCGCGAAGAAGGGCTTCAAGGACGCGTTCGCCCCGCAGGGCATGTTCGAGGACCTGGGCCTCAAGTACGTCGGCCCGATCGACGGACACGACATCGGCGCCGTCGAGTCGGCACTGCGCCGCGCGAAACGCTTCCACGGCCCGGTCCTCGTCCACTGCCTCACGGAGAAGGGCCGCGGCTACGAACCCGCCCTCGCGCACGAGGAGGACCACTTCCACACCGTCGGCGTGATGGACCCGCTCACCTGTGCACCCCTCGTACCCTCCAACGGCCCTTCCTGGACCAGCGTGTTCGGTGACGAGATCCTGCGCATCGGGGAGGAGCGGGATGACGTCGTGGCCATCACGGCGGCCATGCTGCATCCGGTCGGCCTCGGTAAATTCGCGGCCCGCTTCCCCGACCGGGTGTGGGACGTCGGCATCGCCGAGCAGCACGCGGCCGTCTCGGCGGCGGGTCTGGCGACCGGCGGTCTGCATCCCGTCGTCGCCGTCTACGCCACCTTCCTCAACCGCGCCTTCGACCAGCTCCTGATGGACGTGGCGTTGCACCGCTGCGGGGTGACATTCGTCCTGGACCGCGCCGGGGTGACCGGAGTTGACGGTGCGTCACACAACGGCATGTGGGACATGTCCATCCTCCAGGTCGTGCCCGGCCTGCGGATCGCCGCCCCGCGTGATGCCGACCAACTCCGGGCCCAGCTACGGGAAGCGGTCGCGGTCGACGACGCGCCTACCCTGGTCCGCTTCCCGAAGGAGTCGGTCGGACCGGAGATCCCGGCGATCGACCGTGTGGGCGGCCTCGACGTCCTGCACCGGGGCTCGGAGACCCCCGAGGTACTGCTCGTCGCGGTGGGCGTGATGGCGCCCGTCTGCCTCCAGGCCGCCGAGCTCCTCGAAGCCCGGGGCATCAACTGCACGGTGGTGGACCCCCGTTGGGTCAAACCCGTCGACCCGGCGCTGCCCGGCCTCGCCGCCGAACACCGCCTGGTGGCCGTCGTGGAGGACAACAGCCGCGCCTCCGGCGTCGGCGCCGCGGTGGCGCTGGCGCTCGGTGACGCCGAAGTCGACGTCCCCGTACGGCGGTTCGGCATCCCGGAGCAGTTCCTCGCGCACGCCAAACGCGGCGAGGTGCTCGCCGACATCGGCCTCACACCCGTCGAGGTCGCCGGACGGATCAGCGCAAGCCTGGCGGTCAAGGACGCGAACGCCGGCACAGCCAAGGAGAAACCCGAATGACCAAGGAGTTCGACCTCACCGCGCTGCTGGCCGAGCGCGGAGCCGAGCGCTACGAGCTGCACGCCAAGTACCTGAACCACCAGCTCCCGCGCATGCTGCACACCATCGGCTTCGACAAGGTCTACGAGCGGGGCGAGGGCGCCTACTTCTGGGACGCGGACGGCAACGACTACCTCGACATGCTCGCCGGGTTCGGGGTGATGGGCCTGGGCCGCCACCACCCCGTCGTCCGCAAAGCGGTGCACGACGTCCTGGATGCCCAGCTCGCCGACCTCACCCGTTTCGACTGCCAGCCGCTGCCCGGCCTGCTCGCCGAGCAACTCCTCACCCACAGCCCGCACCTGGACCGGGTGTTCTTCGGCAACAGCGGTACGGAGGCGGTCGAGACCGCGCTGAAGTTCGCCCGGTACGCCACCGGGAAACCCCGTGTCCTGTACTGCGACCACGCCTTCCACGGCCTGACCACCGGCTCCTTGTCGGTCAACGGCGAGGACGGCTTCCGGGACGGCTTCGCCCCGCTGCTGCCGGACACGGCCGTACCGCTCGGTGATCTCGACGCCCTGGCACGGGAGTTGAAAAAGGGCGATGTCGCCGCCCTCGTCGTCGAACCGATCCAGGGCAAGGGCGTGCACGAGGCCCCGCCCGGCTATCTGCGCGCCGCGCAGGAACTCCTGCATCAGCACAAGGCGTTGCTCATCGCCGACGAGGTGCAGACGGGTCTGGGTCGCACCGGTGACTTCTACGCCTATCAGCACGAGGAGGGCGTGGAGCCGGACTTGGTGTGTGTGGCCAAGGCGTTGTCCGGTGGCTATGTGCCGGTCGGGGCGACCCTCGGCAAGGACTGGATCTTCAAGAAGGTCTACTCGTCCATGGACCGGGTGCTGGTCCACTCGGCGAGCTTCGGGTCCAACGCGCAGGCCATGGCAGCCGGGCTCGCCGTGCTCTCGGTCATGGAGAACGAGCAGATCGTCGCCAACGCCCGTGCCACCGGGGACCAGTTGAGGACCCGGCTCGCCGCGCTGGTCGACAAGTACGAGCTGCTCGCCGATGTGCGCGGCCGGGGCCTGATGATCGGCATCGAGTTCGGCAGGCCCAAGTCGCTGAAGCTGCGCAGCCGTTGGACCATGCTCCAGGCCGCGCGCAAGGGCCTGTTCGCGCAGATGGTGGTCGTGCCGTTGCTCCAGCGGCACCGGATCCTCACCCAGGTCTCCGGCGACCATCTGGAGGTCATCAAGCTGATCCCGCCGCTGATCATCGGCGAGCGTGAGGTGGACCGGTTCGTGGACGCCTTCACCGCTGTGATGGACGACGCGCACAGTGGTGGCGGGCTGATGTGGGACTTCAGCAAGACGCTGGTGAAGCAGGCGGTGGCGA
>Ga0307507_10010184_pt1 | contig 12245 bp, 6 predicted proteins | sample 7_EM_MG_FD_207223 | JGI IMG/M metagenome (GOLD analysis project Ga0307507, IMG submission 207223) | Populus trichocarpa ectomycorrhiza microbial communities from riparian zone in the Pacific Northwest, United States - 7_EM | ecosystem: Host-associated > Plants > Roots > Unclassified | place... | reverse complement strand
GGGGACTTTGAGTCATTTTCCAAATAACCTTTATGCTCTAGCCCTATACTATTTATATATTTTTTTGATAATTATTTTTTTTCTTGATAAGATTATACGTACATTCTTTTTTTGATATTATATTTTTCAAGTTTATAAAATTTTAATACAACGCATGAGAGAATATTGATAGAAATACATAAACTCAAGTATAAAATCTTCAATATGATGTATAAGAGAATATATCGTCTCTTCATATTCTCATTAAAAAAAAAAAGGGGGATAGATTTGGGGGTTATTAAACAACATATATTTCTGTCTACGCTTACTAATTAAATTTTAATTAATTCTAAGAAAATCACACCCATAGCTAGTGTACTATAAATTTGCAAGAGAACAAAAAAAAAAAAAAAAAACTAAATCTCATCTTGGATTTGGTAGCTATGCTGATTTTTGGATAGATTAAGGGGTCTTTCTAAGATTTTTTGTGAGACAAATTTAATGAATATATAAAATAAAAACTTTAATTAGTTGGAGAGTGCTTGCACTTTTGTCCCTATAACATAACATAATACTTGCTCCAAATGGCAATAGTATTGCTTTGCACCAAATGCTTGGATTCACGAATCTGGACAAAATGATGAAATAGCTTTGCTAGCAAGCGTATCCGTATGATTAGGAATAGGAAATTATTTGATATATAGACCTAATTTTTAATAAACAACGAGTTTATTATTAAAAATATTTAATTTTTTCTTTCTTATTTAAAGAAGCAACTGAGTACTGCCATGAGCAGATCTAATTAAATTCATGGTTTGTTATCTTGATCTCAATTACTTAATTTAATTGGTAATGGTTTTTTATGTTATACATTTTGAACAATGATGCTAATAACCTTTGATTTTTTTTCAGTCATTCCATATCCATATCTTATGAGATTCTTATGAGATCGCAAGAAATTTTATAATACTAGAGAATAATTAATAATATTTTATTAATTATTTTTTATACTTATTTTTAAAAAGAAATAAACATGATTAGAAGATAAAAACATTAGAAAGAGATATTCTTATTATTTTTACTAGTTCATGAGTTTTTTTTACAAAATAAATCTAAAATATAACTAATAAAATATTATTAATTATGCAGCATAAATTTTCCGGGACACCCCTCCCCAAGAAATGTGCTTTCTAAGGCCCAGTCATGTTATCCGAATGTTGTTTGTCCTAACCAACCTTATCTCGGACATAAGGTCCGCAGACAAAATTTTACTTAAATATGTTTTTATATACAGTTTTGGCTTTTAAATTAATTGAAATTAGGTTGAATTAACGAAATCATTCCCGTTTCTAAGGGGGTGAATATGAAACTTTTGTTTTATTATTTTTTTAGTAAAAAACCATTATATGTGTTTAATGAAAAGAAATCGAGGTATATAATTATCCAAAACATATTTATTCCTTGTTATGTTATGTTTATTTTATCTTTTAAGGTTTTAAGAATGCGCTTAGAAAAAATAAACCTGATATAGTTTGTTTATATTTTCTTTTTATAAAAAACAAAATACGTTCACAATTAATTAAATTTAAAATGTAATGACACATACATGCATAGGATTAAATATTAAATATTAAAATGAAACTCATGATATTAAATCTTTATTTTAATATAGCATATTAAAAAAGATTATATGGTCATAAAACATATGTATATATGATTATTATATTGCTCCTCTTGGCAATGCGAACTGGCCCATAAATTATGGTCATAAACCATGGTTTATTTAACTACAACTCGTAGGGTTGGATGATGGAGCGCTGCTTGCTATACATGCTAGCAATCCAAAAGTTCCCTCTCTTGAAATCTTGAAATCTTGTCCAGAATATATATGCGCCGAATGCAAGAGATTAATCATTAATCTAAGGAAGTTTAGTCATCAAGTGTCTATACTGTTATGATCTTCATAAATTAATACCAGTTAAGGTTCTCCATAATCCTAATATATATATCGAGAATATATTTACTTTTCAGATGACTGGAGCAAGCGTCACCATCATCTTTAAAATATAGCCTAACATGCGTACTCTATTATTTCTTGTTCAACAACCATGTAATTATATAGAATCGGCACCCATAATTTCTTTTAACCCACTTGGAGTTCTCTTGAATCATGTCTGTGATTACATGATTACATATTGGTTGTTGAACAAAGTATCATGCCCACAGTTCATCTATCTGGACTGCTCTGTAGCTACCTGGTGTCGATCCTGTGCTCTTTGTTTACATTTTCAATCATCTTTTCTTTAAAATTAGATATTAACTACGTGGTTATTTAGATTAGAGAATCAAATTTGATTCTTAGACTGCGCAAATCATTGGAAGTTGAATTTAATTAAGCATCCAGTTGCACGAATTAATGCATGAGGTTAGGATACAAACTCTCCAACTGGGAGCATGATTAGATGATAATTAGTTGCGTAATTATACTTTTCTTAGAAAGATCTCTTAATAATTGTAGACCTAACAATCATTAAATTTATAATGCAAAGAAAATGAAAGCATGACTAGGACACCTTCTGATCTCTTATACAATCACATGGAGACTCTAAAACAAACAGTTACTGTACAATCATCAGCAGATTCATATCAACTAGCAGAAATCATTTCTCTTCTTTCTATATAATATAATATAACACACATCACACTACTTTATGTGTGTGTGTATAATTATATGTGCGTGGCTACTATACACTCAATGTATCTTTTTACAATTTGAAGATCTGTCCCTGCATCGAAATTTATCGGATGATGACATCTGATCAAATTTGGTTGTTATTTGATCAAACCTCTCTGACAGGAAGAATTTTTGAAGTCCTTTTAATGTGCTTGATACCTGAACTTGTGCAGTAAATATTGCCTTGACTGGTCTATGATCAGACAAGTTTGATTCACCTCTAGTATACAGACGTTGCTGTAGTCCCTCTCCGTACCAAATAATCCGATCACACCTGTATTAGTAAGGACGGAAGATCATAAGAACTCAACATGATCTTTAATTTCACCTGAATGATTGTGTAACATATACGTAAATAAATTCTTGATTAGAAGATTAATGTTTTTGATAAGTTAATTAATTACCATGCTGGGGCGCGCCGCTTTCCACCTTTTTGGCCTTCAACACATCCAAAATATACATTTGAATTCAGGCAATATTTGTAAGTGGGAGCAAATTTGATAAGTCCTTCACGCCAACCTTCAAATACTTGACCACTCATGAGCTCCATCCTTAGCTTCATTAATTCCCAAGGGAAAAAAAATTCAAGTCTTAGATTAATGTATGACAAAAAAGAAAAAAAAAATGTAAAGCTTAATTTCAAATATTATTCGTGATTTACGTACTTTAATTGTATGTATATACCTGATCGTTTTCTAGCAAGGCATTCCATTCTTTTCTATCCACCAATAATCGAGTTGTTGCTTCTGGTAGAGAAATTCTATAGTTCAAATCTCCAAGCAAAATTACTCGGCTGCACTAAATCAGGAAAAATTAGCTGACATCACTAAGATATGCTCTAATATTACATTAATCTAATGAAGTAGCTTTTACAGTCTTAAGGAAAATAAAATTAACTTCATTATTAAGAAGTTGACTTGTTCTTGTTCTAAGAAAAGGCTTGCTTTATATATATATATATATATATATATATATATATAGATGGGGTAGATATCAACCCTCCAAGCGGTTTATCTACCAACCATACGGAGCCCGATTCTTCGGCAACTACCGAAAGTTTTAAAAATACAGTGCACAGAAAGTCATTTATATAATATATAATTAAAAAAAATGGTTTTATAGTTTTGATGGCATGATAATATTTAAGCCCATGATTACGACAACTTCAAAGTTGGAAACTGGCAATAATGGTGCTGTTTAAACTCTTAATTTATTGGTTGTCAGTGTCTCATTTTCTTGGTTACTAGCGAGACTAAGACCATGATATAATTTGTCGAATAATTAAAACATTGATTAAGAAGGTAAAATATATAAAGAACTGGTTTGGACGGTTGCAACAAATCTTAAACCTAATTCACGTACTCATGATCTAGAATCTTTCGCGGCAAATCAAACGAAGGCCCTCTAGGGAAGCTTGTTCGAGAAAATATTTCAGCTACGTCGGATTTTCTATGCTTTTCATCCCCCTCTCTACCTCCTGAAGCTAGATGACTACACACAAAGCAGAAGCTTGTTTCATGTAACTGAAATCTAACTGACACAGATCCCTGCAAAATAAAGTTTTAGAAAGGAAAACGAAATATAATTAAGACAGTACTCTAGAAGATGGGAATTATAACATGGTCATCTTTGTAAGTATATTAATTGTTACCAAAATGATCAAGTCGGATACTGGGCTGTAGTTGATTAATGATGTTGCCATTGTTAATTACCTCAATTAAAATCCACTTAAGTTTCTTTTCAGTTGCCTTCATTTAATTAATTAATCCGAGTAAAATATATAACTAAGATATACAAACAGTACCTTGTTTCCTAGGTAACCCATGATGCCACAGCCTACACAAGAGGCCCTAGGATGCCGGACATAAGGACGCAGATCACTTCGAATCCAAACTGATATTAATATTCCGACCATTTGCTTACTAATGACACACCGGAAGCCTTCAGGAATGCTGCTTTCGAATATTGCCTTTTCATCTTCAGCAGTTTTTTGTTTTCTTCCTAATTTATTATTGTATTGCTGTTTTTCTAGGCAATGCTGAATCTTCTTGTTCAATGCTTCTCTAATCAATGAATTCCATTTCACTGAAATCTTACTATTTTCGGAACCTAAAACATATGATGCTCTTAGAGGTACAATCTCTTGAAACCTGTAAAAAGAATAATTAAAAAAAAAAAACTAACGTGAGACGAATTTTAAATATTAGAAACTGTGCCGATTTGAGAAACCTCAACTTTTCCTTGTCAAAAATTTATACTATTTACCCAAAAACGTATATGTCACACATATTATTGGGAGTATCTAGCCAATCGGCAATGTCCAAATCGTCCTGTGGTGCAATCCCGCCAACATTCCATGTGCTGATGAAGATCCTTAATTTACAATCAAAGAAATGAAAAAAAAGATTTAACTCTATATATTAATTTGAAAAGGATAGAGCTTATAACATGTTTGCTTAATTACTTGTAGTTTTGGAAGTTGTGCTTGCGCTGATTGAGGATGTTGTTCTCGCTCAAAGATGGCGAACCTAAGCTTGAATTATCCAGCAAGCTGCTGGCTTCTGCGTTGCTTGGAAAATCTGCCACAAAGTTGTTGTTGCTCCTCAATCTTTCTCCAAGAATCTTCTTAGTTACTAATCTTGGCCACATGACCTGAAAACATAAAGAACTAAATTATGAACAATTACACGGATGAAAACATTCGCAAGCTTTTAGCGTAAGAGCACAATTACGAATGGGAGTAACAGAACTATAGGTAATAAGTTGATGTTTGTGAGGGCTCACTAATTCTTCTTGGTTTTCTGCCATGATGAAGCTCATAGAGAGAGAGAGAGAGAGAGAGAGAGAGAGAGAGATTAAGGAGAGTGAAGAGAAGGAGAATAGTATGATAAAGGGTTTAGATAAACAAGGCCAACAGCCATAAAAAGAAATGGCTGAGAGATAAATCATGCTGAGGAATGAAGAGAGAGACCCCTGCAAGTTGGCAAGGAAGCAGCACTTACTCTGACGTGAGCGGGGTGCGACTGCCTTCAATTTTTGTTTCCTTAATTACTATGTATAATATATAGCTTAATTTCCTCAATCCACGAGCATAAGACTCAGGAAGAGAGAGACAGATGTAGAGAGAGCAGAAAACATTGGTCTCTTCGCAGGGATTAAATTTTCAGTTTGCTGGGTTGCTTTTGATTTGAAAGATATCGTATGTTTTCTCAAAGATTTGTTAAAGGACCTAAGGTGGTGCAAGTGGGAGTGGGTCCACTACCAAAAATCTTAAAACTTGGTGAATTCTTACACTCAACACTTCGGCTGACATGGGAATTAGGATGTTTTTTATTGAATACTATTTGCTGGGCCAATTTGTATTTTATAGGAACTTTCCAGTTTATCATAATTAATAACCACAATATTAGCAATAATGTTCCGATTCTAACAGGCTCTTGGCCAATAGGATGATATTTGAAAGACTGCATGAGCAGCATGTTATTCACTAGGGATTAGGGGAGCACCGGGCCAAACTCTCCCTGTGGTAGTTGTTTGTTCATTTTGTTAATAAATAAACAAATTCACTAACTAGCAACCTAAAATTAGAACAGAAAAAAGCTACAAAAGAGGTAAAAAAAAACAAGGGGACCATGTTGTCTTTGGATGACCATACTAATATGCACTAAATAGGAAAACCTGAGTTGATAACAAAGTTGAAGGAAACAAAATGATATATATATATAATGCCGGCACAAATTAGTTTACATGCCGAATGAATAAGAACGGAGAAACAATCCCTGTTGTAATTCTGTCGTCTAATGGATATTATTTAGAAATGGCATATGACTTTGGAACATCATCTAACCTAACCCCGTATATAAAATGTTTCTAACTTTATATTTTGATGATGTACTGAAATTCAAGATATATTAATAATATATTATTTAATGTTTGAGATAGTTAATGAATATGTTTAAATATTTTAATTTTTTTTTTAGTCTAAGAAATCTCAGGGCTTATAATAAAAGTTTAAGTACTTGCAAAAATAATTCCAATCAAGGAGACTTAAAGACCATTAGATGATAAATTCAGTATATATGAAAAAGATAATAAATGTTTTAAGGTAATAAATGACTTAAAAGAGCTTTAAATTTAAGGAAAAAAGATGTTTATTCTTGAGTTTTAAGTGGTGTCGCACATGTACGGCGTCGCGGCGAAAAGTGTCCACTCTTTGTAGGTTTGAAGTAATCAGGAAAATGGGGCAGACAAGAAATTCTTGTCTTTTATCAGTGGAAAGCGGGAATGAGAGTCGCCACCTAGTATTTTGATCACTAGAAACCCTAACTGGTCTAAGAGATCGGACACGAGGATTGGTTGCGTAACGGGAAGGTATTAACACCCTAAATACGCCTTACCTAAGGTAAGCTGCATTGTTTAATTGTCTGATAAAAAACTAAGGTCTTGCCGTGTTTTATAATTGTCGGTCTGTCTAAAGTTTAAGAAAAGTCCCCCTTCGTAAAGAGATCCTTATCTTATCAGGTAAAAGCCTAACTGTTCTAATGTCTGTATAAAAGAAATACCTTTTTAATATCGGGAATACATTTTACGTATAAATTCGTAATCCTAGATATTAAAAGAAAACAAAATATTTTTTGGGTGTTTTTGAAATATTGGTCTAGTTCTCATGACTTTAATAAACTGGTTATTAAAGCCAAAATGCATGTTAAACATATTTTTGAATTTTTTTGTATGAAAATATGATATGATTTTCATAAATAAAATATTAAAAAAGCTGCTAGAGCATACAGAGCACGCACCAGCAAATGGACGCCACAAGCACCCTTCGGGCAGTGTGTGCGACGACCGAAATTTCCAAACCATCATGTTGTCTGAAACATCCAGTGGAGGCAAAAATGTTAGGGCGGCGCGTGTAACTTAAATCACGGCGGTTCAACGATGATTAACTTTTTTTCTCCTCCTTCTATTTTCTCTCAACTCTCATTGAAATTCACGCCAAGTTAGCCAAAAATTAGGATTGTCCTCCACTTTATTTTGTCTTTCAATTATGCTCCTCTTTCTTTTTATTGATCTTCATCTGTTTTGAATTGTTTTTTAGATTGTTTTTTCCCTTCAATTTCATACATTTTCATTTAATTTGATTTTGTTTTGTTTTATTTTTATATAAAATATGGTACTCATTATTTTGATTGTTGTTTTTTTTATCCTTTTCTTTATTTGTTTTTTTTTTCTTTCAATTTTGTCCCTCAATATTTTATTTCATTTGTTTTTTATTCAATTTTGATCTTTATTTTTTTAATTGCTCTTTTTTATCTTTTTATTATTTTTTTTATTTTTTAATGATTAAGAATTTTGTTCAAGATTTTTTTTTCCTTTTGCAGATCTCGATCTTTTGAACAGGGTTGCTAGTTTCAAAGATTAGCCCAATTTTTTTTTTTAATTTGATCATTTCATATTAATTAGGTTATTAGGCTTTGAACTTTTTTTTTCCTTTCCTTCCTCTAGGTTATTCCGGGTCATGGGTTAATCAAGTTAACCCGGGTTGTTTTGGAATTTTTTTCAATCTTTTTTAATTTGATCCTTTGACATTGAGCTATTGTGTCTTGAGATTTCTTATTTTTTATGCCTTTTCTTTTAATAGGGTTATTCCGGATTGCAGGTTCATTAGGTTAACCCTCAGTAACTTGGGTTTTTTTTCAATGTTTTTTTTTATTTAACTTTGATCCTTTGTTTCTAGGTCATTTTTTTAAAAAAATAATTTTCTTATCTCAATCTCATGTCACAGGTGGTGGGTTAGTAGAGTGAATCCGGGTTGACTCAGTTTTTTTCTCTTTTTTTAAAATTGATTTTGTTTTTTAAATTTCATCTTTTGAAATTAATTTTGTTGAGCCTATTATTTTTATCTTTTATTTTTTTTCGGTTATTTTGGATTGTAAATTAAACAAGTTAATCCAAATTTAGTATAGCCCTGGATAAAAATTAGGTAAATACAATAACATTTACATATATTCCTGCAAGTGGGTTGGACTTGAGAAGTTCCTATGGCAACCATATGAACCCGAGAACAAAAAATTTCCTGCACACCTGGCTGCAGGATCGAACACTCATGCTATCCATTAACAGTAAGCTATTCATTATAGTCATAAAGAATAATAATAAGAAAATCCTCATTGAGAAGCTGACAAGTACGGCGTAACAAGAGTACTGTTTCATGAGCCGGGGCTGCATCAGATTTTTATTCGGAATCAACCAACCGAGAGGTCACCTTTTTTTTTTTTTTTTTTTTTATGGTAACCCCAGCTAGCATTAATGTCAATAAACGTCTCTATCCCTCCATCAAAAAAATTGTTAAATATTTTACTCGTTTGTTCCCATGCAGCTAACCACAACAAACTCAAGATTCACGGCTAACTTCGTTTAAATATTTATGTATCTTCCTAGCATATACACATGGACAAGTGACTGAATAAGTTGAGCAATAACTCCTGATACCCAGCCATTCTTAGCTTGGACAGTTAGCCCATCTTGCCACTCTTCCACAACATAATTAAAGGTGACCTGATCTCATGCTAGTGCTGCCTGCACGTATTTTTGTCCAACGATATATAGCCCCACAAAGTCACAATGGAGTTAGATTTGATGTTTTAGTATACGACTTTATGAGCATGTTGCTGATATAATCATAATTAATATTTGGTGCTCGATTTTCTCCTTGAAGTCCTTTTTTATCTTACTTTCCTTGCATTAAACTATAAGTGTGCAGATCTTATTGACGTTCTCATATCTTTTTAGTGGTCGTATGAGCAACTTGGAGAATAAAAATGACAATAGTTATCTGAGGAGGTTGCTAGGTTAGCGACGTCTACAAACATACATAAAACATAACGAAAATGGAGGTTCTAGACCGTGAAGCTTTTTAGGAATTCAAACGGGGCATTTCACTTGTATAGAGAGAGAGAGAGAGAGAGAGAGAGAGAGAGAGAGAAGTCCAACTTATAAGAAACAATGATTTATTATATATTTGGATACAACATTATAATTAGTCTTTATATTTTTAAATGACATGAAATTGAGTATTTCTTTGAGAAGGAGAGATAAATTTACAATACAATCTAAATACGAGGAGTAATTAATTATATGTTAACACTTTGTTTGATATGCAAAAGCTTAATCTTGATGCATTCATATGATTAAATAAATAGCTCTGTCAATTCGGTTTATCTGTTCTTCTATGATTAATTTATTATAATAATTTTACCAACTCTAGAAATTATGGCGTCTCACGATGTTACCTTCAAAGTTCAAGTGGTGCAGTAAAAATAACGAAGTCATACGCAGTTTCCTATTCTTGGATCTGCAAAAATGGATAACCCCATGAAATAAAAGCAAATGTAAGGCCTCTTCAATAATTAGGACTTTAGGAGCACAATGCCAGAAACTTATGGGTTTGTATTCTCTAATATTAATATTAATAAAAACAATCTATTTCGTTCATAAAAAAACACTTATAATTGATAAATTACAAAAAACATCTTCATGTGAGGTTTGCCACTAAGTATTATTATATCCTTATTATCTATTCAAAAAAATTATTTAAAAATAATATAAATTATATATTAAAATCTCACCTCATATAGCATTTGTAATTTTTAGGACATTATGCTTATGGAAGTTGTCTACCCTTTTCTGCAGATAGGAGATTTTAGTATTCTGGTAAGATATGGTTTCAGTGTACCTAAAGCCCTTTTCTTTAACTTCCTCTCAGCATTGGTAGCATTAGCAGGAACCGCACTGGTGAGTACTGTCTTCGTAGTGCCCGGTCAATGGTAATCCTTTATAAGTTTGAATTATAGGGAAAAAAAGTCAACTGAAAGCGACTTCTATTGCTCTAGGCTTTGCTCTGGGGACATGATCCAGGACAGTCATCTTTGATTGAGGTTAAGTTCCGTTTTTGGAATATGTTTCCTGTTTTTGTGGCAATATAACTTAAGTGAAACTAAAGGGTTTCTGCTTTCTATAGGGATTTACTGCAGGCGGATTTGTGTACATTGCTGTTGCTGGAGTCTTGGTGGAAATGAATAACAGCAAGTCAACATTGAGAACTTCAGCAGTTCGCATTACCTCGCTAGTACTACGGATGGCTGTTGCCCCTTGCATCTCACTTGTGGAATGAATGTACATTTTATACCTGTAATCCTAGCCCAATTTGAGTGCAAAGGTATGAGGATAAGCTTAGATTGTTTTCTGATGCCTTAAAATTAGTTGTAATCTCATTTTTTGTGAGGTTCACGTCAGTGGAAATCTGAAGGCCTGGACCCTCCTGGGACACTCACACAGTATAGCGGGCATTACTTGTGGCATCTGGGAAAAAAAATGACTGATTTTTAGCCAGATTTGGGCTGTACTCAACGGCGGCATGGATTATCAAGTTGAAAGGGATTATTTTTACCTTTCCCTTCAAAGCTTTCAGGAGCTTGGCAAAAGAAATGTAAATGGTGTCACTTTGTAGCCCAGACCTGGAAATTGCTGGAAATCAATCAATTGCCTCTTGGATATCATTTTTTTTTCTTATTAAATAATTTTCAAGATTGCGGCGTTGTATTAATGAAATCAATCATATGTCTTGTGTTATCTTTACAACTTTGCTGGATAAGATTGGTAGCTTGCCCATCTTCAGCTTTTATCACAAGAAAAGATTAATGAAATAAGATGATGGTTCTCTCGCAAGGGAATTTATCCTTACCTTTATGCCGGGGCGAGTGCCTAGTTGATTGTGGTCTTGTGGTAAAATGTCGGACAGTCGCTGAAATAACGATGGCGGTACAATGTTACAGGAATGATCAATGATTAAAGGGGTTGGAATCCTACAATTAATGATTTCTTTTTCCTTCTTTTTTTTGTTTTGCGCGCGCGCCCGCCAGAGCGTCAACTTTGGAAAGAAATCGCTTCTCTTTAGCCTCATGATTATTAGCGGCCTGGTTTGAAAATGGTGCAAATCTTATTCCAGTCAGTCAGGCATTCATGATGTGTCAAGAACTAACTACAAGGCAGCTTTTTTCAATGTTTTTAATTATAATTATTTGGCGTTACTACTTGAAGAATCTCACGATCGTTTGTTTGTTTTATTCTTCAACCTTTCCTTTCAATTTTCCGCGTTCCATATTCAATTGCAGCATTCTGTCAAATTCACTCCTCTATCAAGTCCTTTATACTATTCCAAAGTGGTAAATCCAGTGTAAATGACATTACTAAGATCATGTTTGCATTATAGTCAAAACTTTGTTTGCTAAAAATTTAATGTTTTTTATTTAAAATTAATTTTTTTTATGTTTTTAGATTGTTTTTATATACTAATGTTAAAATATTTTTTTAAAAAAATATTAATTTAATATATTTTTAAATAAATAATATTTTTAAAAATAATATTATAATACCATATGGGTAGTCATTGTTCGGTTCATCAATATAAGTTTTGGACTAGGCCGGTCACAGCGATCTGGGTTTTAGTTTAAAAGCAGTCTTGCCCAAGTAA
>Ga0307507_10010183_pt1 | contig 12246 bp, 10 predicted proteins | sample 7_EM_MG_FD_207223 | JGI IMG/M metagenome (GOLD analysis project Ga0307507, IMG submission 207223) | Populus trichocarpa ectomycorrhiza microbial communities from riparian zone in the Pacific Northwest, United States - 7_EM | ecosystem: Host-associated > Plants > Roots > Unclassified | place... | reverse complement strand
CACCAGCCACGCAAAATAAGAAATCCCCTCCGACTAGGCGGTCGAAAAGAAAAATACAAATAAATACATGGGGAGGAATCAACAGGAAAACCCTTGCCGTAGACACCAACAAAATAAATAATTGATAAACCACTAATCTAAACCCTAAGTACCAACAATGAAAGAAGAACAAAGGGGGTGCGGGAGTCACTATAAACCGTGTGACGTTGCAAAACACCGTCACTATGGACCGTGAGGCGTTGTAGACATTACTCGAGAACACAAGGCGTTAACATCCTTCACCGAGGCAGTCCAATACAAGGACTGAGCGTAAATGAGGGGCGCGACCGTGGCAATCGCTAGGGTGGCGGAGGCAGTAGGGTGCCAGCCGAGTGAATGGACTATAGCTGTAACCGAGCAACGGGACGAGACCTGAAGGGGGGGAGGAGGGGTAGACCCGATAACCGTGGAAACCATTTGTAATCGTGGGCGTGTCTGACTAGGCAGCCTCTAATGGAAGTGAAGAGAACGGAGAAATCGACTGTGGCCTGTTGAAATGTTTTCTCCTACTGCGAACTGTAGTCCCAGCCGTCTGTAACATGGGGGAAAGGGTGTTGCCAACCGTGCGAACGCTAAGCTAGGCAGCGAAGCGCAAGCGAAAAGAGGGGGTGATTGAGCCAAACGACCCCTGGAAACAAGGACGCTAGGGCCCAAGAACATGATAACGAAAGTGAGGCGGGAGGGGGAGGGTGCAGCTCACGGAGAGTGCGGGTGCAGCGCACTGAGAGTGCGGTGGTGGTGGACATTGACGATGAATTCTCATGGTGTTGAGATTTCAATCGCCGGGTGTGTAAGGGAGATGGTTCGTGACCCAAATCCCATGCCCCGAGGGTGCCCTTATATAGGGGTTCTTCCCTCAACCCTAGCCCTGGGTAACTCATACACTCGCGTCACGCGCCTCATGACTCATAGTGAGTCATAGTGTGAAATCTATCAGCTGACTTGTCCAAGTCAGCTGCGCCATATCTTCGCAACCAATCAAAACCTATGAAACAGGTCATGTGCCCTAATGGGGTCACATGCGTAAAACCCAAGACTTATAACTATGAGTCATGTGCGAAATACATAAACCACATGACCACAATGGGGCGTCATGTCAAATATCAACCAATAACAATAAACCAATGACACGCTATTGGGTTGTCATGTAAAACTCTATGAGTCAACTGATCTTATAGCGTGAAAGATAACAAACCAATGACTAATAACCATTAGTCATGTGAGAGTCTACCTTGCTTAGTCGCTGTTTGTGACATTAGCTCCCGTCTCTCCCTTGCATCGGTCCCACAATGCTAAACTCCTTCCTTCCACAGCATATCTCCAATTTGGCACATTTTCTGTTTAGCTTGATTTCGGCTTGTTGGAGTTTTTCCTTTTCTTTGTTGAGTCCTTCGAGGTCGTTGTCTTTTGCCACAATGATTTGGGCGGCGCAATGGAGTTGGCTTCGGAGGTCCATGATTTTCCCTTCCAGGACTTCCACTTCCGGAATCGGTTTTTCGCTCCCCTCCCTGCCCAGCCATGTACTCACGGCTTTTCTCTTGCTTTGTTCCCTCCTGTCATTCTTTGACAGGGTCCCTCTTCCTCCTACTTGTCTGGGGTAGTATCTAGCGTCCACCTTTTCCCACCAGTGTTCGTTGCAATTGTCATTAAAACAATGCTCCCAGCTCGTGATGCCTCCTTCAGCCCTTCTGGCCCTTCACTGACGAGGTTCTTGTTGTTGTGGGGCACAGTCCTCCCCTGGGTTTGCTTCCATTTCTTGTCCCCCCTCGTGGTGGTAGGCGAGCTTCGTTGTCTCGATCTCCTGGTGCATTGTGGGTCCCAGCCTGACCCTTGTTTTCGCAGAGGTGTATCTGGCATTCGTCGTTTTGGCAGTCTGGCCAACTCATGGAGACATGTGCCACCTCTCGTTTTGGTGAGCCCGAGTAATCTGGGCTAGTGGGGTTAGCGTTGCGGGCGATGCGCTGGGTGTCGCTGGCCGCGGTGTCTGAGCGTCCTTCTTGTCTGACGACGGGGGAGGTGCCGAGGACTATCTGTTGATCGTGACGTGTATCGACTCCCGGCTTTCCTGGGTAGCATTGGTGGAATCGTTGGATTGCGTGTTCTGCATTGTCCAGGTTTTCTGCCGGGTACCAGACTTTATCGTGTTCTGGTGAGTATCCCTTGAACTTAGCTCGATATTGGAGCTTGTTGTAGTGGAGTCGAGAGTTGATGATTGCGTCGAGTTCGTATTCGTCTTCTCCTTCTATCTCAATTAGAGAAGGGGGTTCTTTGATCTGGGAGGGGAATCGGTTGTCTTAGTAAGGTTCGAGGAGGGAGATGTGGAATGTGTTGTGTATGGCCATTGTGGGTGGTAAGGCCAGCTTATATGCGCTTGTCCCAATTTTTGCCGAGATTTTGAATGGTCCAATTTTCTTGTAGTCCAACTTTCTTGATGGTCTGGTGGTCTTGATGTTGCGTGGCAACAACCACACCATATCTCCTGATTGTAGGTTTGGATCAGCTTTTCTGTGTAGATCGTAGAATTCTTTTTGTCGTAATTGCACGGCCAACATCTTGTTTCTTAATGACTCATGTAACTATGTCATTTCTTCGGGTTTCGTTCGCTTTCCTTGAATCAGATGACCTATCATCTCGTATTCGGAGTTGATGCCGTAGTTTGTAAAGAAGTCTGTGTTTTTGATGGTTTCCTGATATCTGTTGTTGTATGCAAATTCTGCAAGTGGTAAGTAACCACACCAATCGTCTTGTTGATAATTGATGTATGCTCGGAGGTATTGTTCTAATATGTCATTGGCCCGTTTGGTTTGTCTGTCTGTTTGTGGATGGCAAGACGTACTGAGTCTTCGTTCGATTCCTAATTTCCTTGTAGTTTCTTTCCATAGGTCTGAGGTGAATAGTGTCCCTCTGTCGGTGATGATATCGTGTGGCAGTCCATGTAACCTGAATAGCACTTTCATGAAGAGATTGGCAAACTGCCGTGGGTCTAGGTCCTTTGAGCATGGAATGAAATGGCTTATTTTGGTCAGCCGATCGATGACCACCAGTATGGTGTCATATCCTCCTGATTTCGGCAGGTCTGTAATGAAGTCCATACCTATTGATTTCCACGGTCTTTCGGGGGCCTCGTTTGCATGTAGCAATTCGTAGGGTGCATGACGGACTACCTTGGTCCTCTGACATGTGTCGCAACTTTTTTATCAATTGTTTGATATCTTCTCTTATCTTTGGTCAATAGTATGGTCGGCTGATAAGTTCGGCAGTTTTTGCCTTTCCACCATGTCCTGCTTCTGGGGGGTCGTGGTGTTTTGCCATAAGAGTTGTTCGTATCCATTCGTCGTTCGGTATCCAAATCCTTCCTTGGTACCATATGAGGTCGTCCTTCCATTGACATAGCCCCAGGGCTATTCCTTTCATTTCCTTCTTTCCTTCGTCCAAGTTTCTTTGGATGTCTTGGATTTCGTCGTGGACGTTACTTGCCTTCTGTATTTCTCCTTCGTCCTTGTCTTGAAATTCTGTTGTTTCCAGTGCGTCGAGCCTGATTTCTTCTCTGGCTGGGATATCCCAGTACCGTTCTTTTGGCAGTAAGATTCCCACATTTCGGCTGAGTCTCTTGTCGCCTGCCGTGGGTAGGTCTCCTGCTCTTCTCCTAAGGGCGTCTGGTTTTCCCCCCTCTTTTCCTTGTCGGTATTCGATTTTGAAGTTGTATTGACTCAGTTCTTGCATCCATCATGCTTGTCGTTCACTTAGTTCCTTCGTTGTCATGAAGGTTACTAAGTTCTTCTGGTCTGTGACGACACTTACCGGCTTCGGACTTCCTCTCGTATATCGTTTCCATTCATGGAACGCCTGAACTATTGCTAGTAGTTCCTTGTCTTGTATACAATAGTTACATTCGGCGTCCGACATTGTCTTGGATCGGTATGCCACTGGCCTCCATTTCCCGTCCTGACATTGTTGTGATAATATAACGGAGCAGACGTGTTTTGAGGCGTCTGTTTCGATCTTGGTTGGTGTGAGGGGGTCGAAGTTGACCAGTATTGGTGCTTTGGTAAGTTTTACCCTTAATTCGTTGAATGCTCGTTGTCCCTTGTCTCCCCATTCCCAATTGCCTATGCATTCCGGTTTTGTTTTCGCGTATAGCAGTCTGGCTGTCCTGCTAAAACCTTCTATAAATTGTCGGTAGAAGTTGCAGAACCCTAGGAAGCATTCAATTTTCTTGATTTTCTTGGGGGCTGTCCAGTCCCAGATGGCCTGTGTCTTGACTGGGTCTGTCTTGACCCCTTCTTGTCCAATGATAAATCCTAGGTATTCTATTTCGCTTTGGTGGAATTCGCATTTGGCTGGTTTGACCTTCATGCCCGATTTTCGTATTGCCTCGAGGATCTTGCTGACATCTTTTCGGTGTTGGTGTAGGATATTCGAATATATGAGTACGCCATCCAGATAGCCAATATAACACATGTCGATGCGATCCATAAGGACCTCATTGATCCAGCATTGGAACGCCGCCGGCGCGTTGCATAGCCCGAATGGCATGACTAGGTATTTGTATGACCCTAATTTAGTTGAAAAGGTTTTCTTCCATTCGTCCCCTTCTCTGATCCCAATGTTGTCGTAGGCGTCCTTGTTGTCCAGCTTGGTGAAGTACTAGGCCCCTCCCAGCCTATCCAGTGCTTCGCTAATGAGTGGTAGTGGGTGTTAATCTTTTTTGGTAACTTCGTTGAGCACCCGATAATCGGCCTAGAGCCTGAGCTTGCCATCTCTTTTCTTGACAAACATGATTAGTGATGCGCGTCACGACTTCACCCTCCGGATCAATCCCCGATCTTCATTTTGTTTGATGTATCGGTGGAGTTCCTCCAATGGGTCGTAACTGAGGGGGTATATCTTCTTGATAGATACCGTCTTTCCTTCTTCCAGGTCGATCCCTAGGTCGATGCCTGGTGGGTCGGGTGGTACCGTCGTCTTTTCTCCTTTTTCGAACACATCCAACAGATGGTGATATTGTTGAGTGACCGTGTCTCTAACGTCTTGGTCTTCGTTGTTCTTTTTGTTTTTTATCACCAGTTCAGAGCTAATGTTGATAGCTTCCAACGGAATTTCGTCTTGGATTTCATCCCATCTTAGGATGCCGCTGGTTTCTCCTCTGCGGTAGAACTGTCCGAATGCTCTTGCTGATATCTCGTTGATTTCCATCTGTGGTTTAGCACTCTGGCCCCTGACCTCTTGGTCCATGGTGGTGTTGGAGCTTCCGAACGCTTGATCTCCACTCTTGGTATCGTCCAACTGGGTTACTCCTTGTAGTTCCCTGTTGTCGATCTTTTCGATAATCAGTTGTGCGATCCGGTCTCTCTTTTCCACTCGGTATGGTTGGTCTCCTAGGTTGGCTAGGACCACCTCCGTCAGGGAAATGTCGGAGTGTGGTCCAAGGTGGTCCTGAACGCTCCTGGTCCACCAAGGGGGGTGGTGGTCTCCGTGGTCCACCTGGTCCACTCCGATCCGCTCTGATCCACACTTTTTCGAAATTTTACCGAAAATGTGGATCAGGGTGGATCAAGGTGCACCAGGAGGACCAGGGGGACCATAACCCCCCTTGGTGGACCAGGAGTGGTTTTTACATTTTGCTGATGCTTTACTTCACCTCTGTAGTCGGAGTCTATCAGACCTCCATTTGTCCTGAGTCGGTGTTTGACTGCTAGACTCCTTTGTGGTTCAATTCGTCCATAGGTGTTGTGTGGTAATCCAATAGCTATCCCCATCACAACAATTGATTGCCCTCTGGCAGAAACGTCGGTTCCTTCAATTGCGTATAGGTCGTGTTCTGCCGCTTTGGCTGATCCCTTGGTAGGTACTTTAGCCTCGAATGATAGCTTCTTAACTCTGACACTCTAGTCATTGGCCGTCGGGCCCTTCTTGGCCTGGACCTTGGAGAATCTAGTGATGAGATTCGCTTCCAGGGCTTTTTCTTCGGGTACCGCATATGCAACAGATGAACATTTGAGACAACAAGTCGCATATCGTTCGCTGTTGAATGTGATCCTTTTGTCGTTCCGATCTATTCTTGGATTGTGTTCTCTTAACCATGGCATTCCGAGGATGACCTCATGGTTTTGGAGGTTTGCCACTTGGAAGGTTGCCAATTCCCAATGGCTACTAATGTCTATAGGTACTTGCGTCATATGGGTAACAGGGCCCATAGCGCTTGGTTTTCCGTCCGTAAGGTAAATCTCCTTGGGCTTTTTGCTTTGATCATCTTGATCCCATGTTAGTTGCAGACTTCTCGGTCGATCAAGTCTTCTGTTGCTCCGGAGTCAATCATAGCGTTGATTGTGACTAACTCTTTTGCGCCATGAAGTTGTATCTTGACCATGATATAGCCATTGTCGTTTCCAAGGGTTTCGGTGTAGTTGAGTGCCGCATAGTAATTTTCCAGGATGATGGGTGTTCGTTCAGGTCTGTCTCTCAGACCACCTCTTACTGGGGACATTCGTCATTTCCCGACTGTTCAGGTTCCTGTTCGACCTCGATGTCCCTGATCTTGGGTCTGGTCTGCCATGGGGCAGGTTTCTTCATGGGTTGCCAACTCCTGGCTTGTGCGTTGAATGGTCTTAGTCCATCCTTCTTCGTGCAGTTCCTTGCTAAGTGTCCAGGTTGTGCGCATTTGAGGCATAGTTGTTTGCGAATCCTCCTTTGGAATGCTTCTCTTGAGATGTTGAACCTTGGTCCTTTCCTAGTAGCATCCAATTCCATGGGATTGCCGTAGTTCTGATTGCCATTATTTGTGGGTCGATATGTCCTGTCTGGGTCTCGTGGTGTGATGGTCTCTCAGTGGACATTCTTTGTTGATGGTGATCCTTGAATATGTGTGACCGTTGCTAGCTTGGTTTGTTTCCGGATTGCCCATTGGGCTAGGACTTCAAGGTTCTTATATTCTTCGCTGCTAGCCCCCCAGGCATTTTGGAGTTCTGTGTTCATCCCTCCTAGGGGTAGTTCTCTTCCGGTCGAGTCCTCCAACTCAGCTTCGCTAGCCAAGAGGCGGAACTGATTCCAGTATTCCGTGATCGATCGTTTGCCTTGTTTCATATTCTTCATTTTGATCGTTGCTTCTCCTTTGGTGTCAATTACGCCAAATTGTCTTTGTAGTTCTGCTTTGAATCCTGCCCAGGTGTCCCAGGTTGGAGTGATTCGTTCTTCTGCGTATGGCGTGATCCAGATTCCTGCGTCGTCCCTTAGGAGGCTTGTTGCATAGAGGATTTTTTCGTCGTCATGGCTATTCTGCCATCCTACTCTCCTGTAGTATATGATGAGTTGGGCTAGCCGGCCTCGTAGTTTTTGTCGTTCTCCTCGGTAAACTTCTGGTTCTTTGGCCTTGGGTTTTCTAGTTCCTCTGCTTAGGGATGCGATAATTTGTCACATCTGGTCTGGGTTCAGGATCGGGGTTGGCTCTGGCGATGTCGCACCTCCTTGTGCTATTGTAGCCGCCATCGTGTTTCGTCTTGTCCTTCCTCGTTCCTCGGTGTCTTCTGATCCAATTGGCGATAGTGGCTCCGGCATGGTAGGGCTTGGGGCCCTCTCTTCAGTCAAGGCCCTTTCTAGTCCTTCGCCTAGTGATGACAGATTGAGATTTTCTGCTAGGGGGTCGATGTTGTTTGCGTCATTAGTCTCAGTTGTGTCGGTTTGTTTAGTGCTGCTGGGTTGACACAACCAAATGTTACAATCCTCCTCTCTTCCGGTGATACTTGTAGCATGTAACTGATAGTCCCCTGACAACCACTTCTTGTGGGCCCGATGGCTGTTGCGATGACTAAGTCTGTTGACTCCTATCTAGCAACTACAATCTCGGGACTCATATAAGACCGTCGTGTCTTGATTCCCGAAAGCTTGGTAGATAACGATCTTTGTATTGAAAGTATAGTGTGTGAAAGAACTTAGATAGTTGCGTGAAGAACCCAAATCCCATGCCTTTTTTTTACTTTTTTGTATTATGTGCTTTGTATTAATCAACTACTGGGAACAAAGACTACGTGCAGCGCTAGCTATGGTAAAGCAAAAACCCTATCCCCTATCTTTTATCCACCCCGGCGCCAGAGAAAAAGCTATCAACCCAAGTCTCCCTGGTATGAGACGAAACCGCACACCAGCCACGCAAAATAAGAAATCAAACTCCAACTAAAGGGGCGGAATAAGAAATATCAAATAAATATATGGGAAGGAATCAACAGGAAAACCCTTGCCGTAGACACAAACAACAAAATAAATAATTGTAATAACAACTAACGAAACCCAAAGTAACTGACAATGAAAGAAGAACAATGGGGGTGCGGGGGCCACATTACACCGTTGCGGCGTTGCAAGCATTACTCATGAACTCAAGGCGTTGACATCCGCCACCGTGGTAGTGCAATACGACGCCAGAGCGTAAGCGAGGGGGGCAACGATGGAGAATGCGCAAGGGCGGGGTGAGGTAAAGAGGCAGTAGGATGCCAGCCAAGTGAGTGGAGTGTAGCTGTAACCGAGCAACGGGGCAAGACCTTGAGGGGGGGAGAGCGGTAGACCCGATAACAGTGGAAACTATCGGTAACCGTATGTGTGTCTGACTAGGCAGTCTCTAAAGGTAGTGAAGAGAACGGAGAAGTCGACTCCAGCGTGTTGAGAAGTTTTCTACTACGGCGAACTGTAGTCCCAGCCGTCTGTAACATGGGCGAGAGGGTGTTGCCGACCGTGCGAACGCGAAGCGAGTCGGCGAAGCACAAGCGAAAAGAGGGGGTGATAGAGCCAAACGACCTCTAGAAACAAGGACACCAGGGCCCAAGGACATGATAAGGGAAGTAAGGCGGGAGGGGGGAGGGTGCAGCGCACGGAGAGTGTGGGTGCAGCTCACTGAGAGTGTGGGGGTGGTGGATGTTGACGATGAATGCTTATTGTGTTGGGATTTCAATCGCCAGGTGTGTAGAGGAGATGGTTCATGACCCAAATCCCATGCCTTTTTTTTCACTTTTTTTTTTTTCATCTTTTTTTTCAGGTACTTGGTATTAATCAACTACTGGGAACAAAGACTACGTGCAGCGCAAGCTATGGTAAAGAAAAAACCACATCCCCACTTATCCACCTGGCGCCAGGGAAAAAGCCATCAACCCAAGTCTCTCTGGTATGAGACCAACCGCACACCAGCCGTGCAAAATAAGAAATCAAACTCCGACAAAAGGGTCTGAACAAGAAAATCAAATAAGTACACGGGGAGGAATCGACAGGAAAACTCTTGCTGTAGACACCAACAAGAAAGGAAATAATTGTTATAACCTGTATGAAACCCAAAGTAACCGACAATGAAAGACGAACAATGGGGGCGCAGGGGCTACTAAAAACTGTTGCGGCGTTTCAAGCATTACTCATGAACCCAAGATATTGACATCTGCCACCGAGGGAGTGCAATACGACGACTGAGCATAACCGAGGAGAGCGACCATGGAGAAGTCGGAAGGTGAGGCGAAGGGGCAGTAGGGTGCCAGCCGAGTGAGTGGATTGTAGCTGTAACCAAGCAACAGGACGAGACCTGAAGGGGGAGAGGAGGGGTAGACCCAATAAGCGTGGAAACTATCGGTGACCGTGTGCGTGTCTGACTAGGCAGCCTCTAGCGGAGGTGAAGAGAACGGAGAAATCGACGGTAGCCTGTTGAAAAGGTTTCTCCTACTGCGAACTGTAGTCCCAGCCGTCTGTAACATGGGCGAGAGGGTGTTGCCGACCGTGCGAGCGCTAAGCAAGGTAGTGAAGCGCGAGCGGAGAGAGGGGGAAGTAGAGCCAAAGATCCCTAGAAACAAGAACGCCAGGGCCCAAGGACATGATAAGGGAAGTAGGGCGGGAGGGGGGGGTGCAGCTCACTGAGAGTGCGGGGGTGGTGGATGTTGACAATGAATTCTCATGGTGTTGAGATTTCAATCGCCGGGTCTGTAAGGGAGATGGTTCGTGACCCAAATCTCATCCTTTATTTTTTTTTCCTTTTTTTTTTTTTATCATATTTTAATTTTGGTTCTAGCTGAGGCCGAAGGCCGAAGTAATAAGTACAAAAATAGCATGTAACCGCGATGGTTATGGCCGCAACAAACTTCCACCCAGTCCAACCTATCGTCGAGGCGGTGGAAACCGTGGGAAAAAAACCCCTGGTCTAAAACCCGCACCAAGCGCCCGGGCGCTGAAAACTACAACCAAATACACAAGAAACTCGTAACCACAAGAAAGCCTCTACCACAAACCCAAGAAAAAACCCAACAGTGAGAAGAACCAAAAAAACCCAAATCCGTAGAAGAAACATCAGAGAAAGCCCATCCGCCACGGAGGCTTACAACGATCCCCAACTGCTAGCATCATCGAACACAACCACGCACGAAGGTAATAGTACCGGAGCCATGTAGACCTGGGTTGCGGGGCTAATGGTAGAACTTGTGGCGGGTTAGGCCGAGGGAGTCCACGCGTGCCAGGAGGAAGCGAGGTGGAAGGTGGCCGGAAGCCAAAGCGACTGGGCCGGGTGGGGGGTGTTGGCTGTAACCGAGCCACGGGACGAAGACCAGGTGAGGGAGGGGAAGAGTGTGCCCAAGCGAGTAGAAGTATGAAGGAGGGAGGACCGAAACGAGATCACGACTTTTCAACGATGCCGACCGTACCGAACAGTGATCGAAGGAGATAATGCAATACCAGGGAGCAGAGCCACCGGGGCCACTACTTGGACGATAACCCGAGACTGCGACCGACCCATTGACGAAAGAAAGGGGTTGCCGACCGAGCAAATGTTAAGTGAGGCAGCGAAACAAGTGCGGAGAAAGGAGGGAGTAGAGCCAAACAACCCCTAGAAACAAGGACGCCAGGGCCAAAGGACATGATAAGGGAAGTAGGGCGGGAGGGGGAGGGTGCAGCTTATAGAGAGTGTGGGTGCAGCTCACTGTTACGATCCTCTCTACTCCGGGTGATACTTGCAGCAGTTAACCGATAGTCTCCTAACGATCACTTCTTCCTAGCCCCAATGTTGTTGCGATAGCTAAGCCCGTTGACTCCTATCTAGCAACTTCGATCGCTAGGCTCATATAAGACATTCGTGTCTTGATTCCTGAAAGCATGATAAAGATCTTTGTATTGAATGTATAGTGTATGAAAGAACTTAGATGGTTGCGTGAAGAACCCAACTCCCATGCCTTTTTTTCTTTTTTCTTTTTTTCTTTTTTTCTTTTTTTTATCATGTGCTTTGTATTAACAACCTACGGGGACAAAGACTACGTGCAGCGCTAGCTATGGTAAAGAAAGAACTCCTCTCCTACTCCCATCCGGCGCCAGGGAAAAAGCCATCAACCCAAGTCTCTCTGGTACGAGACCAGCCGCACGCCAGCCACGCAAAATAGGAAATCAAACTCGGACTAAAGGGGCGGAATAAGAAAATCAAATAAATACACGGGGAGGAATCAACAGGAAAACCCTTGCCGTAGACACCATTTAACAAAAGAAATAATTGTTATAACCACTATGAAACCCAAAGTAACCGACAATGAAAGAAGAACAATGGGGGTGCAGGAGCCACTTAAAACCTTTGCGGCGTTGCAAGCATTACTCATGAACCCAAGGCGTTGACATCCGCCACCGAGGCAGTGCAATACGACGACTGAGCGTAACCAAGGGGCGCGACCGTGGAGAAGTCGCAAGGTAAGGCGAAGGGGCAGTAGGGTGCCAGCCAAGTGAGTGGATTGTAGCTGTAACCGAGCAACGGGACGAGACCTGAAGGGGGAGAGGAGGGGTAGACCCAATAACCGTGGAAACTATCGGTAACCGTGTGCGTGTCTGACTAGGCAGCCTCTAATGGAAGTAAAGAGAACGGAGAAATCGACCGTGGCCAGTTGAAATGTTTTCTCCTACTGCGAACTGTGGTCCCAGCTGTCTGTAACATGGGCGAAAGGGTGTTGCCGACCGTGCGAACGCTAAGCGAGGCAGCGAAGCGTAAGCGAAAAGAGGGGGTGATTGAGCCAAACGACCCCTAGGAACAAGGACGCCAGGGCCCAAGAACATGATGAGGGAAGTAAGGCGGGAGGGGGGGGTGCAGCTCACAGAGAGTGCGGGTGCAGCTCACTGAGAGTGCGGGTGCAGCTCACTGAGAGTGCGGGTGCAGCTCACTGAGAGTGCGGTGGTGGTGGATGTTGACAATGAATTCTCATTGTGTTGAGATTTCAA
>Ga0307507_10010182_pt1 | contig 12246 bp, 5 predicted proteins | sample 7_EM_MG_FD_207223 | JGI IMG/M metagenome (GOLD analysis project Ga0307507, IMG submission 207223) | Populus trichocarpa ectomycorrhiza microbial communities from riparian zone in the Pacific Northwest, United States - 7_EM | ecosystem: Host-associated > Plants > Roots > Unclassified | place... | reverse complement strand
AATCTAAGGAGTTCGTGGCCTTGCAGCAACACACGGCTCAGCTCACCGAAAAATACGACTATATATCGACGGAGTATACACAACTCAAAGCGAATCATGAACAGCTTCACCAAATGGTCATGAACATGGCATCATAAAGTGGTGATATATGTGCGCCTCCTCCTTTTTGGTCGTATAACAACCAGCCTCCTCCCCCTCCTCCTCCTCCTCCAGCTCCACCATTATGTTAATTTGTAATGAATATTATTGAACTTTAATAGTTAATTTAATATTTTTAAAAAAAACACATTCAGTTTGTAATGAATATTATTGAACTTTATTTTTTTTGTTTTTGATGTTTAATAAAAAATTTATTTGCATAACAGGTTTTTTTTACTATTAATTTATATAATATTATGTATTCTAAATAATTTTTTAAAAACATATTTAAAAATAATCATAGAGGGTTTTACCGACGGACTATATCCGTCGGCATTTGTCAATACTACCGACGAATTTACAGATGGAATAAGTCTGTTGGCGTTTCATAGTAGCTGCCACAATCACCGACGAATATACAGACGGATATATTCAGTCAGTATTTCACACACTCACCGACAACTTTACTGACGGCTTATTCCGTCGGTATATAACACAATCATAGATGGATTTATTCCATTGGTATATTTCAAGCGGGAAACTTTTTTTTGGCGCGCAATTTTCGTCTGTAAAACCATCGGCAAATGTTTTTTTTTACCGACTGATTTAGCGATGAAATGAGGTATTACCAACGAAAGTAAAACCGACGGACGGTTTTCGTCGGTGATGTCGTCGGTAAAAAAATTACATACGAAATCTGAATCACAGACCGACGGAATATTTCCGTCGGTAAAACTATGAAATCTTGTAATGGATCTCCTTACACTTATAGATGTACAAAAAATTTCTTAAAAGACCTACCACACTTATCATCTTATTAATAATATGTAAGGGATATTTGTCTCTAATTACTTTTTCTGAAAACGACAAGGTTCAAGGAGTATAAATACCTTCTCAACTGGATAAAAGGTTTTGAACCTTATTAATTCTTAATAGCTTGCATATATTTCAAAGCATTAATCACTCTGAAATATAAGAACAAACATCACTTGTTTTTGAAATTTAAAGCTTTTTTAAGTCATGTATTGTCTTTCTCATAAAGTTACTAACTTTATCAGAGGATCTTTAAGTGTTAGAATTATTATTACAAGTATATAGGGCTTTATCATTAATTTGGTGCTTCCTGAGCTATGAAAAAAAAAACAATTTACTCGAACATCTTAATTAATCAGTTCTCACAATCTAAATAACCTATTACATAAACATTCTGGGTTTTACAATACCATGATGTTCCCTAATTTAGAAACCCACGTGGCTAAAGGGTGTTTAATATAATTTTTATTTTTATTTTTATTTTTATTTTTAGATAGTTTTTAAAAATATTTTTTATTTAAAAAAATATTAAATTAATATTTTTTTTTATGTTTGGTGGTTTTAATATACAAATATTAAAAATAACATTTAAAATATTTAAAAAATATTTTAATATGTTTTTGAACAAAATTTTATTTTAAAAAGCTACGTGAATCACAGTATGAAAAACTCTCTAAATATACGGTGGAAGACTGGGCAGGAGCAGACAGAGTAGAGTTGCCATTGTTGAATGCATGACCCCCCCAGTTGACTGGCCTTCTTCGAAGTACAACTATCATTCAATTAAAGAGGCCACCGTCTTTTATCTCAGTTCTCATGATGTATCATTCTCAGCGGACTTGAAATCTCATGAGTGTGTTTTAAATAATTTTTTATGTTAAAATATATATTAATGATGTTTTTTTATTTTTAAAAAATTATTTTTAATATCAGCATATTAAAACGATCCAAAACATACAAATCATATTAAATTTCAACAAAAAAAAATTAAATTTTTAAAAACACAGGTTAAACCACGTTCCCAAACGCTTCTGCCTCCATAGCTTCATGCCTCGTAATCAATGTGCAACCAAACTTAAAGCACCTTCTCTAGTCGAACCAAAATTTACTAGAGCAGCTCAAAATTTGATGGGAGGAGGAACAAATACACGTATGGTAAGTAATTAATTAATTAGCAGCAGCAGCTAGTAATTCACAAGTTCACCAACACTCCTTTATGAAAATATTTCGATTTTAACTTGCCTTCGAAAAGCAACCACGTACTATCCATGGAGACCAAAAATATGCATCCTACTACGAGATAACAAGAGTATATGTTTAAGAAACGACGAAAAGAAAATTCTCCTCCCTGGACCTTTGGTATGGAGACACGAAGGTGTTACGTATATCTACATATAAAAAGCTCAGAGAGATGCCCCTGAGTGCTCAGCTTCTTTTCCACCCTTGACAAAAATACCTGGGAAAAGTGAAGCTAGCTAGATAGAGCTCTAAAGTGAGGTTGCTGTGGATCCATTAGGTTTTCTCTCAGGAACACCATCCCATGTTTCTTCACAATTCCCTCTCCTTCCACCACCATATGCAGCGGCTGCTGCTGCTCCAACATTAAAGCCACCAGTACCATTGTAGTTTAGCAAAGCAGAACTAGCAGCATCCAGGCCGAGCCCAAGAAGGTCGAGTGTTGTTGGCTTGTTTCCGAACAACGAAGATGAATCCATCATAACATCACTAGTGGGGAGTACAAGTCCAAGCCCAGCGGCAAAAGTAGTATTGTTCTCTGGCTTCATATCCCATTGATTGCCATTGCCGTCTTGATTAGTTGACGGGGGAAAGCCTAAACCACGGAGAAATGATGGGTTTGATGTAGTTGCACCCATTTGTGCTGCTTTTTGAAGCAATGCAGTGGCAGACATGGCCGGTTGCGGAGACGGTGTGTAATGGCGACGATCTTGGTCTGTGGGGAAGAGAGAGGAGGTGGTGTTGGAGAGATAAACAGATGGTGAAAGAGAGAGTGATGGGGGATCCATTGCTCTAGGTGTTGGCATAGTAGGGGGACAATCAGAGCGAGCTAAGCCACAAAACATTGGGAACGCAGATGGTGATGCTAGTTGGGGGATAGCAGCCGGTGATGCTGTTGAAGAAGCAAATATACTAGCAAATACATTACTGGTTGAGCTAGTAGAGCTTGTGCTTGTAGCTGAGGCATTCAGGCATATAGCTGCTGGTGTTGGTGGTGAAAGTCCAATTGGATTTTCTGCTAATTCTGTGACAAGAAACAGAGAGAGAGAGAGAGAAGACATTAACCCAGAGTAAGAAAGAAACGAACTAGAAGAATAATGCAGTCGATCCCAAAAACCAAAGAGAAAGGGATTTGCTAGCAAAAAATGGTATTTTGTTTTGGAGGATCTGGTGGTTATGTTTTAAAGCGATTTTTTGCTTTAAAACAATATTATTTTTATTTTTAAAGTATATTTAAGTGTCAGGATCCAAAAAAAAAAAATATATATATATATATAAAACATAATTTAAAGTTAGAAAAACAATTAATTAAAAAAAAAAAACCCAGAAGAAGGTAATAGCTTGAACTAGAAAAGCTTTATTAAAAGCAAAAGCAAGGAGCTATCATGGAATCCTTTCTCTCAAAATTTCAACCCACTAGAAAAGCTTTACTAGCAAGCAGCTACGGCTACCCATGAAATTGAAACGCAACACTATCCTTCTCTCCCTCTCACACACCCACCGACCGACCCACCCACATTTGTTAATATTCTCCAGTCTATCATCGACACGAGAACGACATCAACAAGATACAAAACACACACCCATTTACCCAACACAAAACTATAGACTTCAATCCATTCTATTCTATCCACAGCCACAAGAAAACAATAAATAAATAAATAAATAAAAAATCAACCCATGATAGTACGTACTAGCTAGCAAGCTAGACCAAATTAATTACCTGAGCTTTGAACTGACAAACCCGGAGACACCACGCTAGTAGACGGCGTAAGTGGTGGAGGCGGTGGTGAAGCAACCACACACTTGACGTTACAACCATTCCCTTCATTCCCCGTTGTCGCTAGGGTTTGCGCCCTTGCACTCTCCTCCGTTAACGCATCACAGAATGCCCTATGTGTTATAAGACTATCCCTCCTACATAACAACAAAAACAAAACCAAAACAATTAAAAATTAAAATCAATAACATACAAAACAAAGTGCGTAATAAAAACAAAGTTATTTGACGCTTACCTTGAAAACAAAGTGCCACAATCGCATTTATACTCTCTAGTGCCACAAGTTTTCATGTGAGCTTTCCAATCAGACTGAACAGCATATTTCTTTGAACATCTCTCACACTTCCACTTTTTCTCACCGTGCTTCCTGCTGAAGTGTTTTTTAATGCCAGTAAGGTCCCCAAGAGCTCTAACTGGGTTGTGATGTACACAAGATGGCTCTGGACACACATAGACACGTTTCCTTGGCTCTTTGTTGGTTCGTTGCTTTAGCTTCCATGGTAAGTTATGGCCTCGTCTGTGAAGTTGCAGGTTCTGGTCTCTTTGAAAGCCCTTGTTGCAGATCTCACACACGAATCTGTTTGTAGCTAATAAAGACTTTGGTGATAACGCAACTACTTCTGCATCTGGATCTGAAAAGGAAGAAATTAAATTGAGTTTATTAAAAAAATTAGCTGACAAAAATAAAGGTTTCGAAATTTGGGGTTCTTGGTAATGGTTTTTGTAAGTAAATTACCTGGCATTCCAGGGAGATTTCGCTTCTTCTTTGGCTGTGGCACTGCAACGGAGAGTGGCATGTCCTGGTTACCAAATGAAGAGACAATTGTGTCCTCTCCTGAAGCTGTAGATACTTTCATTCTTAATGAATTCTCAACATCCACCATTCTCTTTCCTTCCAAAACTTCAGCTTTGTCCTGTTCAAAACTTACCATAAAAATAAAAAAATAAAAAAAATAAAACTCCACTTCTCCAAGTCTCTAAGCTTGCAAAAGATGGCCGGCAGTAATCGTATACTAGCTAGAGGGTTTTGATTCACAAGGTCAACTAACAAGAGAGAATGGATGGTTACACCTAACTAGAAGCCTTAATGAAATGAATTCTTGGACATTAAATCACCAGGATACCAATCCACTAGAGCTCGTGTTTGGATACTGATATTCTGATTTCTTTCAGAATTCAAGAAGGAAGAAAAAACGAGAAAAAAACAACTATGTTTTGAAAATTATGTGTGTTTCTTTAGCACTCTCTCGCAATGAAGGGAAATGAAGCACCGTTTTCACTCGCCCAGTAACTCATCACACCTGAGTTTCATAGTCCCAAAAGGCGGCTACTTGAATTCATACTCATCTTCAGAGGGGAGAGAGGAGAGAGAGGACCAGAGGGAGACACAAATAACATTGAAGAGAGGAGAGAAGAATTTTGAATGACGTGGAGAAAGCAATTGTTTTTTGTTTTTTTTTTTTTTTAAAGAGTTAAAGCGGCGCCATTTTAACCGTGGTTGATTTTGAACCTGTACTTTTTGGATTTATTTAATTATAGTTAAGAGAGCTTATGCATTTTGCCAGGGCAACAAGTCTCTCCCGCTGCCCTGAGCAATAAATCCTACCGTCCACGTGTCAAATTATGCTATTTGCTGACATCTGTCGTAACTAGTCGGACTAGGCGGTGCTTGTCGTTTTATAGAGAATAAATTATTTTGATGTTAAAAAAATTAGTAAAAATATTATTTTAATTATATCTACGTGCATATTTTTTTGGGAACTTTTTGAAAGGCAATAATAGTGGAAAGACATTAGTACCCCTGATAGATTAGGATTTTACATAGGATAGTTCGGTTTATCGGCAAGTACTTTTAATAATCTTATATATTTTTATTTTAGCAATTACCTATCCTTAAATTTGTACTCGTGACTTGGATTCTGTAATTGTGCTTCTTCGGCTATGCATAATAAATCCTCATTTTCACATGCGTGTTTGATTTTGTTTTTAAGGGAAAAAACCCCATTTGTCTCATGTACTTTGAATGTAAATATATTATATGTTCCACGTGTCTTTGTTACGTATTGTTGAAATTCGGTACATATATTTGAAATTAATTATATTTAAATTATATGATTACTTATTTTTTCTATAATTTGATTCATACCATAAAAGTAAAAGACATGTATCTTATTGATGAGTCACAAAATCCAAAATGTTTAAAAATAAAGCTAATATGTTGGATAATTGGTTAATCTTTTAGTTCAAACAATTCATTTATTTTTACTAGAAGAATGATTTCACTTAAAAGGTTCTTAGTTGTCCATGTAATAAAGAGGGGATCGATGTTATAGCAAATTAGTCTATTTCACTCGTATGTAATTTTTCATGACTTGTTTCACCTTAAGCAAACTTTTGTCTAGTAAAACATAAAATTTTCTCCAGAGAGTATGTTCTCTTACCCCCCCTATCAGGACTTCTAAAGCTGTTGGCTTAAGCAATTCTTCCACCTTGACCATTTCCTCATTGAACCTCTTCAAATATATTCATATAGACTCACTCTCTTGTTGGGTAAAACCATATAATTTCGTGGAGCTTTTCTTGGTGGCTATGTTGATGATCATCTCCTCATTGAACCTCTTCAAATATATCCATGTAGACTCGCCTTCTTGTTAGGTAAAACCAAATAGTTCCGTCGAGCTTTTCTTGACAGGTATGTTGATTCTGAAACGTGTCATTAACTTAGCACATAGGTCACTAAACCCATCAATGGAGCTTGACTCTAAATTATTGTATAATGCACGTGCAAACCCTCAGAAGGTTATGGGGAGGATTTTGCACATTGAGTTATTGTCCTGGATGACCAACTTTAAGTCACCTTGTACATTCTATACGTGCTCCCTTGGGTCGATCAGACCATCATAGTTGTCTAGACTCATTTTTGTGGAAATATAGTTTTTAAGGAGTCAATTATTCAATACTCATTTAAACAAGGAAGAACCCCTTAACTGATGAAGGTTATAGTCATTCTCCTGGGTATCCTCGTGTATAGATCCTCTCTTAGTCTTTTTTTTGTTAGGCTCTTGGGAGCCCGAGGAGTTTGACATGGAACGATGGTTACGATAACCGGTTTCCATCTCATGATAGCTAGAGGAAGGACATTCGAAGTACCGGTTTTGCACATGAGTATAACAATGGTGTGAGCGACCCCTTAAGGGACTCTCACGATTGTCATTATATTTAGTCTTTTATGGAGTAGTGTGATCATCTACGGGTGCCCAGTGCGGATAGTGGTTGTGGCGCTAAGGCGTTATATGTCATCGAGGGAGTCAAGACTTATCGAGGTGGCAAGGAATGATTTTGAACTTGGGTTCTCAACACGGTTTAAGTGAGAAGTTGCACCTGACTAATGAGTTGTTAAATGTCTGGTTGGGTAGACGTGTTCGTGGTAACAAGTAGATTTTCCTGTGTTTTGTCCCATATGTGTCTTGGTTGTGTGCCATGGAATGGCCTAGAAATGTCAAAAGCTTTTGACAGAAATCGATGGCTTTTTTATTAGTTGATGTCAATTGATGAGTCTTAAAATCCAAGATGTTTAAGAATAAGTCTAATGTGTTGGATAATTAGTTGATCTCTAAGTTCAAGCAATTCGGTCAATTCTCCATAGTCAAGGTATCTGGTGACTTGATATGGAAAACCTAAAATGTTGGTAAGTGGTAACAGGTAATGCCTGGTAAGGCAGGTAGGCAGTAACTGTGGTAGTAGTAGGTGGTGTCTAGTAAGCCAGGTGATCGGTAGCTGGTATCTGCAAAAGATTCTCTTTGATGGATGTCAGAACTCTCCGATGTTAAAGTCAATAACTTTGTAGAGAGAGAAAGTGCAATAATATTTCAAAGAGATAAATTCTGAAAATATATATACTAACAATATTGAGAATGAAGAGATTGTAAACTTTTGACTTGATGAATTCATGGTGTATTTATAGCTCATGAATTAAGTCCTTTTGCGGAGAGCAGTAGCTGAAGTGTAATTTTATCCTTGTGATATTTTGAGTTGTATTCTACTCAAAATAATATGTATTGGATCTGTATAAAATATTAAGAGACCCGCATGAGGACCAAAAAAAATTCTTTAGTAAGTGTTGGGCTCGGGAAAGGTGTCTGAGCCCATTAGAGATGAAATATGAGCAAGGCACGTTGCCTGAATCTAAACACGCTGGACTCGGACATGACAGCGTAGCGCCCATGTTCCTTTGATATTTTTTTAGCCTTTTTCTCTTTTAAATGATTTCTTTAAGTTTATTTTGAAGGAAGGATATTTGTGGTTCATTTTATTTGTATCTTATCAAAACTTAATAAATGTGTTTTATGGGGTTAACAACGTTCACATTAGGTGGTCAACAAAAATATATATATATATATACACGAGCGAGGCAAAAAAAGACAACGTTTGCTTTGAGTCTCCATTTAGTGGCTTTCTCGTAATTTGAAGAGCATTAAAACCCTTGTCCGATTTTAATTAGCTTCACACAGCTGTTTTGCCTAAGCAAAGAACAAATGTTTGATTGATTGAGCACATCGTTTATAGGAAAATTAACCTACCTTTGTTTGCAAGCAAAGAGTTGCAGAGAAAACAAGACAGTGGCAAAAACAGGAGAAAGGTTTAATTTCAGGGGCATTTTTGGATAAAGGAAAGAGTAGGCTCGATTGTCATTATTTGTAGGCAGTACGTGACAGTACTCTTAGCTAATGACAAATGGTCCTTTAAGTCCTCCAGTGCTTACAGGCACCTACTCAGCTATTCATAGCAGAGCACTGATCCCATGTCTGCCTGTTCACTGTTTTTCGTGCTGTGGCCATTGCGAACTTCATCAATCAGTTACTCGTCCAAAGTCCAAACTCTAGTCTACGTGAGCGTTTTGAGAGTGTGTTGGGTATATTTATAAGTACGTTTAATTTAAAATAACATCAAATTAATTTTTTTAGTAATTTTTTTTATAGTTTTGATATATTAATATTAAAAATTAAAAAAAATTATTTTAATATATTTTTAAATAAAAAATACTTTTAAAAAACAAAAAAATTAAGAACTATTTTTAACGTTCAATATTTTTTTTTTTAATTTCATCACCCAACATTAGATTTACTAAGTATTAGATTTTATAATTTATCTCGATTAACTTTCTATGGAGTTATCTCAATCTCTTTACTCAGGTTTGACAGGTTAATCCGGGTTGACTTGAGTCATTGTTTTTGTCCTTTTTTATTTGATTTTATTTTTAATTTAATCCTTTATTGTGTTGATTGAGAATTAAGTTTCATAATTTATTTTTTATTTTTTTTATGGGGTTATCACAGTCTTATAATCCGGGTCACGGGTTAAGCCGGTTGACTTGGGTTTTGTTTTCTTTTTTTTGTTGGTTTCTTTTTTAATCTCATCTTTCAATGTTAAGTTGGCTGAGAATTACGTTTTATAATTTGTTTTAGTGTGTGTTCTATGAGATTTATGCTTTATAATTTGTTGCACTGTGCATTCAATGAGGTTTTTTTGGTATCATCACCTAGATTACAAGTTTGTTTTGTTGACTTGGGTGATTTTTTTGCGCCTTTGTTTTTCGTTTTTTGTAATTTCATCATTCAAAATTAAGTTGATTGTGAATTAAGTTTTATAATTTGTTTTGATATGTTTTTTATAGGGTTATCTCAGTCTCATAACCCAGGTTTGAAATGTTAACTTAAGTCAACTCGGCTCATTTTTCAATTGAATTTAGTTTTCAATTTCATTTTTCAATATTGAGTGGATTAAGAATTGAATTTAATAAAAAAAACTTTCTATGGGGTTATAAGGATTTCATGATCTGGGTAGCAGATTTGACAAGTTAACTTGAATCAATCTAATATATTGTCGTTTCAATACTTAAAAAAGATGTCTTCTTGATTTTTTTGAGTTAAACTACATTTTCCTCGGTCATTTGAGTTGTCTTATACCTGCCAAATCGACTAGGTCACATCAAGTTAATCCCTATATTGTTTTAATTTTTTTTTCTTACTAAAAAACAAATTAACAATACCTGAATATTTTTTTATGTCTAGAAAAAAATTAACCCAACCAGCAACGTAGTGCAAACAAATCTATGGGGTTATCACGGTCTTATAACCCAGGTCACGGGTTAAGCCAGTTGACTTGTGTTTTTTGTCCTTTTTTTTAGTTGATTTTTTTTCAATTTTATTCTTCAATATTAGGTTTCATAATTTGTTTCAGTGTGCGTTTTATGAGGTTTTCTGGTCTTATCACTAAGTCACGAGTTTGTTTTGTTGACTTATGTGGTTTTTTTGTGTTTTTCTTTTTAATTTCATCCTTTAAAATTAGGTTAATTGTGAATTGAGTTTTATAATTTATTTCGATGTGCTTTTTATGGGGTTATTCTGGTTTCATGACCTAGGTTTGGAAGCTAAACTTGAGTTGACTAAACTCATTTTTTTAGTTGAATTTAGTTTTCAATTTTATTTTTCAATATTGAACTGATTGAGAATTGAGTTTAATAATGTATTTTTTTAATTTGTTTTCTATACAGTTATCAGAGTCTCATGACCTGGATAGTAGATTTGACGGGTTAACCCGAGTTGATTTGAGTCGATCTAATAAGTTGTCGTTTCAATACTTAAAAAAAGATGTCGTCTTGATTGTTTTGGGTTAAACTACATTTTTCTCGGTCATCCGGGTTATTTTTGGACCTGTCAAGTCGACTAGGTCACATCAAATCAATTCCTATATAGTTTTAATTTATTTTTCTACTAAAAACACGTTAACAACACCTAAATATTTTTTTATATCAAGAAAAAATTAAACTAGATTCGCAATGTAGCTTAGACAATTCTATAAGGTTATCATAATCTTATAACTCCGGTTATGTGTTAAGCTGGTTGACTTGAGTTTTTTTCCTCCTTTTTTTAGTTGATTTTTCTCAATACTAGGTTGACTAAAAATTAGGCTTTATAATTTATTTTAATGTGCATTCTATGAGGTTTTTCTAGTCTCATCACCCGGGTTACAAGTTTGTTTTGTTGACTTGGGTGGTTTTTTGTGTCTTTTTTTTTAAAAAAAGTTTTATCCTTTAAAATTGGATTGATTGTGAATTGAACTTCATAATTTGTTTCAATGTACTTTTTCTGGGGTTATCTCGGTCTCATGACCGAGGTTTGAAAGGTTAACCTAGGTCGACACAACTTTTTTTAAATTTAATTTAGTTTTTAATTCTATTTTTCAATATTAGATTGATTGATAATTGAGTTTAATATATATATATATATAGGATTATCAGAGTCTTATGATCTGGGTCGCATATTTGGTAGGTTAATCCGAGTTGATCTAAGTTGATTTAATATGTTATTATTTCAATACTTAAAAAAAGATGTCTTAATTTTTTTGAGTTAAACTATATTTTTCTTGGTCATCTGGGTTATCTTTAGATCTGTCAAGTTGATTAGGTCACATCAAGTTAATCCCTATATAATTTTATTTTTTTCTACTAAAAATCACATTAACAACACCTAAATATTTTGATGTCTAGAAAAAATTTAACTCGACCCACAACATAGCACCAACAATTATATGGTGTTATCATAGTCTTATAATTCGGGTCACGGGTTAAACTAGTTAACTTGAGTTTTTTTTTATTATTTATTTTCAATCTCATCCTTCAATATTAGTTTGACTGAGAATTAGACTTCATAATTTGTTTCAGTGTGCATTTTATGAGGTTTTCTGGTTTTATCACCCGAGTCATGAGTTTGTTTTATTGACTTGGGTGGTTTTTTGTGTTATATTTTTTTTAATTTCATCCTTCAAAATTAGGTTGATTGTGAATTGAGTTTCATAATTTATTTTGATGTGCTTTTTATGGAGTTATCCCGATCTCATGACCTAAGTTTGGAAGGTTAACGTGAGTCGACTCAACTTGTTTTTTTAGTTGAATTTAGTTTTCAATTTTATTCTTCAATATTTTGTTGATTGAAAATTAAGTTTAATAATTATTTTTTTTAATTTGCTTTCTATAGGGTTATTAGGGTCTCATAACCTGGGTAGCAGATTTGACAAGTTAACCCGAGTTGATCCGAGTCGATCTATATTTTTCTTGGTCATCCGAGTCGTCTTTGAACCTGCCAAGTCAACTATGTCATATCAATTCAATCATTATATAGTTTTAATTTCTTTTCTACTAAAAAACTCATTAACAACACCTAGATATTTTTTTATGTTCAGAAAAAATTCAATCCAACCCACAATGTAGCATAAACAAT
>Ga0307507_10010181_pt1 | contig 12246 bp, 3 predicted proteins | sample 7_EM_MG_FD_207223 | JGI IMG/M metagenome (GOLD analysis project Ga0307507, IMG submission 207223) | Populus trichocarpa ectomycorrhiza microbial communities from riparian zone in the Pacific Northwest, United States - 7_EM | ecosystem: Host-associated > Plants > Roots > Unclassified | place... | reverse complement strand
AGGATATTGAGTAGGCTGCACAAGGTCTATATTATTGGATGTATAGTTACGCACCATCTTGGTGGCGTATTTGATTGATGAAGTTATCTATTTACATCTTGACGCGGGAAAATTGATGTTCTTGATTTTGTGTATGGGCCACATTTTATAGCACCCTATCCATGCAAGGGATAGTTTATAGACTAATATCCAGATTTACTATATATAAAGTACTTTTTGCCCTTATTACGGTATTAACAATTAGGGGGGTAATGTTATTAGTTAGAGGAGTAGTATTATTAGTTGGTATAGAATGATTTAATCTCTAGTTCTTATTTACCGTATATTGCAATTAAGGATTTAATATTGCTAATAAGGCCGGCAAGGGTAGTAGCGGGTTAAAAACAGGCTGGTTTATAAGCTGGTACATCTTGGCACGTAGTAAGGAGCTTATTATAGAATATTATATTATTTTAGAGGTCCTTTACTAACCTACGTTATAGCTGCCATATCTCGTTAATTAATATCTAAAATGCTTAGCCTGTATTGAGTCCTTTTTAAGCAGTAACTTATTTAAGCGTAATTGCATTCCATTTTAATAGGATGTCGCCTTTATATTTGTCGCCTTTAAAGTATAATTTAAGGCCTATGCATATACTCTTAAGAAGGTTAAGATCTTTAAGGTAGGTGAAGTAGTATTTAAGAGCAAGGCCGCGGAGCATAGTAGGAATAGCAATAATGTACGCTTGCTTAGGGATGCCGGCTTAGAGGCAGTAGTTTTAGAAGATCTTAAACTTAAAATCGAAGTTATCTTATTTGCTAGAGTATTTAACTTTATCTATATAGAGCTTAGCTAAGTTAGTAATCTCTCTTCTAAAGCTTCCTTATAGGGCGAGCTGGTCTATAGCTTGGGTAATTTGTGCTAAAGTTAGGGGGGTAGTTGCTGGGGTTGGCTGAATAATTTAAACGAGGGCAGTCGATAGTGATGGTAGAGCTAGGGTAGGGTCGTCGGTAGGGTCGTCGGTAGGGCCGTCGGTAGGGTCGTTAGTAGGCCATTTTAAGGGAGTTGGTTTGTGAATAGCTCCTAGAAGGCTATTTGCAATTAACTTCCTTGCCTCCTTCCATATATATACCCTATTTTCACGGAGGTAATCCCTAATCTCCTTTAATTAATCCTTGCTAAGGTTATTAAGTATATCCTTTATAAACGACTTAAAATCGTTAATAAAGCTCTCCTATAAGTCGAATCCCTTCCACCCCTTCTTCTTATATATTAATAAACGCCAATTAACGAATGCCTTGACTTCCTTAATATTGGTTGCGGTCGCGTCGATTCCAGTCTCCTATTTTTCAGTATCTATCGCGGAAGTAGATTTTTTGGTATTTATCGCGGAGATAGCCATCTTTTAGTTCTACAGTTAATTTAACAGTTAGACTAGAAGCGTGGAAACAACCATAAACTAATTATTCTGAAGGTGTAATGGACGTAGGTTAGAAGCGCGAGGAACCTCATAAACTGGCCTTTGGGCTTAGCAAGTAATACCTTAATTCTTAGCCTTTGACGAGAGGTCTAGAGAATCAGACAGTGCCTCTCTTTATTATACCTTACTAATCTGTGCGGCACTGATCAGTGTTGGAATCACGGTAGGGGGGGTTTTGGTTTTAATCGTTTTCTTTTTCTTTTCTCTACTTCTATAGGTGGAATTTGGTGGATCTCCTGAGCTTGCTTAGCTTACGTGGTTAACCCAATTGGTTACAAGTAACCGTGTCTACTATATTACAGAACCTTATTCAGACAGTAAGTAATTAGGAAAGAGGTAATTGTTATTAGATAGAGTATAATTTAGAGGAGTCTCTTGTCTTTGCAATCTATTAGGTAAATTATAGTCCTCTTTAAACTAATTGCGATCGCCTATAGAGGTAGTTCCTAAATCTAGAAGGCTACTATTATTAGAATCCTTATCTTCCTTATTAGAAGATTTACCTAAGATTAAGAGCCAATTACTATTATCTTTTATATCATCGCGATCCTTATTGGAAGCAGTAAGGGCGCTTAAAGTAATAGAGCAATTGTCCTCCTTATTGCGCTTCTATTTAGCAGCCTCTTGCCTATTACTATTCTCTTCTAGTAGAGGGCCTAAAACTTCCTTATTGCTATCTAGATCCTTATCCTTGGCTTTAGAGACTTTAGTATTAGGCGGAGGTTCTACCGTAGCCCTTAGGGTAGGCGCCACTAAAGCAGAAGCCTAAGGATCTCTCCTATATAGACAGCGAAAAGGTATACAGCTAATTAATTCGTAGTATATGCAATTAATTAAGGCCGCGATAATTAGGCAAGCTATTGCCTATTGCGAAGTTCCTAAGAGTTGCTTTACTATATAAAGCTTCTTCTTTATAAAGCTATTAGCCTACTCTATTAGGCCTTACAATTAAGGGTAGCGTAGGCGGCTGTTAATAACTTTTACTCTATAGCGATAAAGTAATATAAGAAGGGCGCCTTTAAACTCTGTACTATTATTACTCCACTAAATACGCGGGTGAACACTGTAATAATATATTCATTGTAATACAGTAGCAGTAACTTCTTTAGCAGTCTTCTACTTAAGAGGGTAGAGGGCGTAGTATTTACTGAAGTAATTGCATATCTATAGGATCTATTTATATTCACTGTCGGGCTTAGAGCGCATATTAATTAGATCGCCTTAGATGCGATTAAAGGGAGCTAAAGAGACAATTATATTAAGTAGAGGCCTTGTAGTAGAGGAAGCCTTTCTATAAGAATATTAGCATATATATGCAACTAAGATTTTTTCTAAAAGTAATACTTACTCCTTATAGATTCAACAGTGCTTAAGCAGCTATTTAACTTCAATAGATCTTATACTATAATACTCGGTCGCAATTATATGGTAAGTCTTCTTCTGTTCTAAGTGTTTAACATTACTATACTTCCTTACAATTATATTATAAATATCCGGCTTAGGAACCACCTTTAAGACCCGCTTATTAGGCCCAGTTGGGCGCCTCTAAAGACCTTGCAGCTCTGAGTAAACATCCTCTCTTATATACCACTATTACTTAGCCTTTAATTTAGCGTTGCGTTCTTTCTATAAGTAGGCTATATAATTTAGATCTGCGAGCTAGGAAACAAGATTATTATATTTAGACTAGGTAACGTGCTTTGTTAAGTTAACTTTAGTTTCTTCTAGATACTTAGTAAAGGCAGGCTTTACTATAACTAAGAAGGCAGGAATAGCGTGAGAGACGTTATAGGAGTTGTCTGCGGTAGAAGAGGCAATTGCATTAGGTGTGGAGGTGGTTGCGGAGGTAGTTGCGGAGGTTGATATTGTTGTTACTTGTCACGGCACTGACCTGTCGCATACTGTTTTATACTATCTCGTACTATTTCCTACGGTTAGCTGGCCTACCACTAGCGCCTTGGCGCCTGGCCCTACTACTTGTATAAAATACCCCTTTCGCCTCTTCTCCTCTTTATACCACAGCGTAGTTATTTGGTCTACTTTATTGCAGCACCGTGACAGTTTGTAGTATCTCCTTTTGCGCCCTGTTGCGATCTTTGCCCTCCTAGTCTACCGCCTTCGTTTATAGTCTCCGTTTTTCCTAGTATAATCGCAACCTGGCGCGACTAACAACACCGTACTATAGTCTTAGCATAGCCTTAGCACAGTCTTAGCATAGTCCTAGACAGTCTTAACAATCTTAGTACCACAGTCAGCCTTATAAGATTTTAATTGCCCTACCTAGATCCCTTAAAATGGGTGACCAAAATATAAATAATACCCTGTTAACGAACACACGCAAAGCGCTCGCCTGCCTCTTTAATACCCCCTATACCTATATTGCCTAGGCAATTAGGAGTGGTCTGAAGTACCCTAAGGACCTTAATGTAGTAGGAATCTTCTAGTACCTCTCTATATGTATAACCTTTTTAACCAGCGTTAAGAGCGGTCTCCAAGCTGTCTATAATAAAGGTTAAACTATAACATCCTAACTTAAAAAAGCTCAGCATAGAATTAACTCCCTTAAGACACTTAAACTGTGTGTTAAATAATATGAACAGCAAGCTTTTATATATACTAAGACTATACAAAGCCTAAGCTCTTAGACCGCTATACTTACCTAGGCTATTACTAATAAGAATATAAACCCCATAACTAGCTCCCCTCTTTTAGCTAAGCCTTATAGAAAAAAGCGTAAAGCAAAAGATCTAACCCTATTTAACGGCAAGGGATCACCAATTAAAAAGTAAGAAAAATTTAAAATATGGGAAATAAAGATTTAAGGCGTTTTTTAGAAGGATATAAAGTGCTTTAAGACCCTAATAGACGAAGTCCTCTATATATTAGACATGCTAATAGATAAGGCCTATAACTATGTTAAACATAGCCTTAATATGCTACGTATATACCTAAATAACCTAAGCAAGTGGACCTTTTCTAACTAAGAGTCTATATTTATATATATAAGAAGACATTATAAGACTATAGATATAACCCAAGTGGCCAAAAATAAGTTGGATACTTTATGTTAAGGTAAGTGTAACTACTGGTCCTGGAAAGTAGAGCTTAATAAGTTAATAATTAAAGCAAATAAGACTAAGAAATAAAAGGTGGATTTGCTTAGAAAGAATACTTCCCCTAAGATAAAGGACCTAGCTCTTACCCTTAGCTGCAAGATTAATAATGCTAACTATAAGGGCTAGAGCAAGCAAATGGACGTGTTTACTTATAACCTATAGAACTATGCCTACTATACTAAGCTAAATGCCGCTAAGCTAAATATTGCTAGCGGATATTAACCTGTATTACCTAACAACAACACCTTAGTACTAGCACTATAGAATAACCTAACAGACCTTAACGCTATTAAATTTAGCAGTGGTAGTAGTAGCCTCCCTAATAATGTCTGAAGACATTATATGGATAATAGACTCTATATAGTATATGCTTAACCCAGCCACTAGAAAGATGCTTATAATCCTAAAATAAACCTAAATCCCCTCCTAATGCCACTACACCAACCCCCTTTTAGCCGTGGCAGATTCTTTAGCAGAGGGGATAGTAACTAAAATAATAACTGCAGATAGGGACATGGGTTTAGATATAAAGACCTACCCCTATAATTCCCTTCCCTAATACAGCCCTAGCTAATAGTCCCGTATGTAAACTATAAACAAGCGCTCTATATCGCCACTAATTATAAGACTAGCTATGTCCTTAGTAAAGTACCCCCTAGCATATATACACTGTTAGAGACTAATATGTTAGGATATACTAGCTAAGACCATAGCCACTAGCCAAGTCCTATAATCTAGTTATTAAAAGACTAACCCTTAGACTAAGTTGCCTTTAAGGGTTAGAACTATATAGGGAGGAGGATAAAAGGATTAAATCTATACTACTAGATTAGTTAGACCTTGTTCTAAGCTAGTTGCTACTTAACCTTAGAATAGCAAACAATAATAGAAATGCTATCCTTATTTAGATCTACCTCTCCTTACTGTATAACCCACTCCTAGAAGCTTTTATTAAAACAGTAAGCCTTATTAATAGTAGTAGTACAGTACTAGTGTTTGCAGACGAAGACTCGCTTATAAAAAAGTATAATGTTATAATAAAAAGACTCCTAGTCCTAAAACCACTCCGCCTTGCTAACAGACTCCCATCTAGCTTTATTACCCATTACTTTATAGTAAAAATAACAATTGGCCACCATACAGAATCTATGCTTTTCTATGTTATAAAGTTATTACCCTTAATACCAGTAATTCTTAGAATGCCCTAGCTTAAAAAGTATAACCTAAGACTAAACTTTCCCGTTCTAGAGCTCAAATTTAACTCTAATTACTGCGCCTACAACTATCTCCTATGGCACATCCCTAACTGTGACTAAGTAGCACCACGCGGATGTATTACACGGCTAATGCTTAGATACTGTTAGCTAATAGTAAAAAAGGTGCCTAATACTGGTAAGCTAATATATATAGTAAATAAAGCGGAGATTCTAGAAGACTAGATTACTGCCCTATCTCTAAAAAAAAAAATACCACTAGAACTATAAGTCCCCTATATATACCCGCTTAACCTAGGACAGCCAATAAAACACCTAACTTTAAGTTATCTACTATACGTATATGCAACCACACATATAATAGCTAAGAGCGTTATAGCTAAGACTAAAACTAGAGCAATTAAGACCTTCTCCCTGTAATGCCTAATCTTATACCCATCTCCCGCGCGTACTATGCAGGGCCGCTATCTTATTTCCGCCCTCCTGGGCCGACCAAACTGTGCTAGCTTGGCTATAGCACCAGAGAACCAGACACGCCCTAACCTAGATAATATTAGATGTACCCATGCCGTTAATTTTACCCAGTTCTATAAATAAAAAGATGTAAAAGTAATAAGGATCTATATGGCGGAGCTAGTAGAACTGGTTAAATAAGAAGAACACTAATAGCTGCTTAAAGAACTGCCTATAGGCCTAGTAGAAGTACCGAACCTGTTAGAAAGGTCTTTTTACCAGCTAGTAGAAGGCGACTATATAATAGAGGAAGCCTAAAAAGCGCTATCTATAAGGGCGCGAAGAGGCTTTGGGGAAGATTTAAAGGAATAATATAAATTCTATCTAAATCTAAGGGTATATAGCTCTTGCAGAGTACAAGACGTTGCATAAAGAAGAGAAAGGAATATAGGAAACTTGTAACTAAATATTCGTAGTCTTGGCAGCAGACGCGTAAGCATAAGCCCACGCGGATTTTAACAGGTTTCAACCAAATTCCATTACATTAGTAGAATTTAGTGGAAACTGGTGGAAATTAATTAAGTTAGCAGAATTTAGCAGAATTCAATTAACTTAGCAGAATTTAGCAGAATTTAATTAAAGCGTCGGAATTTATCTGTTAAGTGTTTTACTAAGACATTCCTACTATAACTAGGCTAGTCCCGTTATAGTACCCCCCCCTTTAGCCAAAGGTCCAAAACAATTTAATTTGGTTAAGAATTTATAACTTATCGCCTTATAAGCGTTGTGATGTGGTTTAAGTTCTTTTTAATTTTAAGTTTCCTATTATATTTCGTGTCTTCGTGTTAAGTGGCAGTTGTTTGCCTTTATATCGTGTCCATCCAGCCAAAGCAGGCCGCGAAGGATGGTCTTTATGGAATTCTTTTACTAGGGAAGGCGTGTTGGCCTTAACCTGTTTATAGGTTTCCTAGGTTTATGTTTTATATCCTTCCCACTTAATAAAAAGTTTAAATTGTTTAGATTATGTTTTCTATTGTATATTATTAATTAAGTCAATAAAGTATAAACCATTGCCGTTGTTAACAATTACGGGAGGTAGTGGCGGAATTTCACGAGTTATAGGATTGTCTCTTAAGGGTTGCAGCAAGCTTACATAAAACGTTAGGTATATTTTTATTTTAGTTAGTAGTTTAAGCTTATAGGCGTATAGGCTTAGTTTCTTCTTAATTTAGTACAGGCCCATAAACTTCCAATTAAGTTTTTTTAAAGGCCGTTAAGTCTTTAGGTTTTGTATACTTAGGTAAGCTATGTTACCTTTCTTAAAGTCCTATATAGGAGCTCGTTCTTTATTTGTATACCATTCCTATAATAATTAAGCGTACGTTAACTTACTTTATAATAGTTCCGTTAACTGCTTTATTTAATTAGTGACGTTATACACGTTAATTAACTAGATCCGTTTAATTATAGGTCCTGTTATATTAGTATTAGGTTATAGCTTAAATCTAAGTTAAGGGTTTTGTCCATAGGTCGCGTAGAACGGTATTACGCCTATTAATATATTTATTGTGTTATTTGCAGTAAACTTAGCTAAAGGTAGCCATTTTTCCTAGTTATCTTGTAGGTAGGAGCAGTATATTTATAAATATTATTCTATAATCGCGTTCGCAATTTCCGTTTAACCACCTATCTCTAAATAAAATATAGTTAAAAGTCATGTTTAAATGCTTAATTATTTATATAGAGCTTACCAGAAGTCTAAAACGAACTGGCTTTCGCGGTTGGATATTATTATATTAGGAAGTCCGTATAGCTTAAAGACATGCTTAATAAAATATTTGGCTACTAATATCGCATTAATTAAGTCTATAGGAATTATATATTGCATTTTTGTAAGATGGTTAACTACTACTATAATATTTATAAACCTATTACTACTAGGCAAGTTAACTATAAAGTTAATTAAGATATCGCGCTATTTTTATATTAGGATTGGTAGCGGTTAAAGTACTCCTTACTTTTTTATATAAGAGGTTTTTCCATGTACGTACATCCTATATACTTAAACATATTTCCGTATATAGTCGTGCATTATAGGCCAGTAATATACTTATTAAACAATCTTATAGGTCTTTATATGGCTAGGATATCCTACTATAGGGGAGTTATATACAAATTTAAGTATCTTAAATTATAAAGGTTTGGAATTTGGAACTACTATCTTTTATTAATAGTATAATTAATTGTTTTAAATTTCGCATTTAGCGAGTGTAATATCCTTATACTATCGTTTTCTAGTTTAAATCGCCTTTATTATATCTACTATCTATACATTATTCTTATATTTATATTTTATTAGCTTATTAATTTCCATTTCCTATTTATTAACTTCCAATTTATTTCTATTAAATTCCATATCTAGAAATATAGGATATAGTTTTTTAAAATGTTTAGGGGGCAGTAAAATCTGTAATTAATTTATAATCCGTTTATTTAAGGCGTTTATAGGTAAGTTCTATAATTGTCGTATTAATGCGTTAGGCTTTTAATTAAGTTTGCCTAGTTAATACGTAATCTTAAAGTTAAATTATAAGAGGTATTTGGCCTAATGAATTTGGCGCTATGTTAATTGTTTTATAGTTATAAAGTATTATAGGTTCTTGTGGTCTGTTAATACGCATATTAGAAATAATAATCCTTTTAGCTTAGGACGCTATTATTTAAAGTATTTAACAATTGCAAGTAGTTCCTTATTATATATCTTATAGTTTAATTTAGCAGGGGCGAGTTTCTGGGAGAGAAAGGCTACTAGATATAGTTTGCCATTCTTATTATATTGCAATAACACTCCCCCTAGCGCATAATCTGACGAGTCTGTTTTAATAATATATTTAAGGTTAGGGTTAAAGTAAGCGAGGATTAGAGCAGTTATAAAGCAATATTTTAAGTTATTAAAAGCTCGTTCGTATCTAGCGGTCTATTTAAATTTTATGTTTTTCTTTATTAGGTTTATTAACGGCTAAGTAACTTCTAAGAAGTGGTTAATAAATTGTTAATAGAAATTTGCAAGTCCTAGAAATCCTTAAATGTTCTATATATTGCTAGGGCTTTCCTAGTTTATAATTGCAGCGACTTTCTTAGGGTCTATTTTAATTCCGTTGCGGGATATAATTAAGCCTAAGTATATAACCTTAGATGCGTAGAACTTATATTTCTTAATATTATATTATAAGCCTACGTCTTATAAGCGTTTAAGGACTATTCTAATGTATTTTTGATATTTAGAAAGCGAGGACGAGTAGATTAAGATATTATTAATATACGCGGTAATAAATATATTAAGGAATTTATAAAGCGTATTGTTAACGTATTACTAAAATATACTAGGACCGTTTTTTACGCCAAATAGCATTACTAGGTATTTAAAGAGTCCCTATTATATATAAAAGGCTATATACTTCTTATCTCCCTTATATATACAAATTTTATTAAAGGCAGTGATTATATTAAGCTTTATAAAGTACTATGCCTTTTCTAATTAGTTAAGTGTCTCTTAAATTAAGGGAATTAGATATTAGTTTTAAATTATAATTACGTTTAAAGCTTAATAATTAATATGAAATCTTAAGCCTTCTCCTAGCTTTTTAATAAATAGCACGGGTAAGGTAAATAGAGATTAACTAGGGCGAATAAATCCTTTTTCTAGATACTCGTTAAGGTATTATTATATTATAAGCAGTTCTTTTTATAACATGCCGTATAGCGGACTAAACTTTAGTGTTGTGCTAGGCTTAAGTTCTATCTTAAAATCATACTTCTCTTAGTATAGGGCTAGTTAGTCTATAAATTATTTTTTAAACTTGTTAATTAGGTTATAGTACTCTTTAGGTATAAAAGGTTAAGGATTAGGATACTATTTTGGTTCTAGTGCTTTCTTAATATTTTCTATGATTATAGTAAAGATTTTATAATCTTGTCTTTTTGCTAATAAGATAAAAGGCACGGCCTATATTATATGGATTTTAAGAGGGTTTAATATAATATCTTCGCATTCTTTACTATAATTAGCAGTTATAGATTTATTGTGTTAGCTTAAGGTTTATAGTAAGGGTAATTTATATTATATTAAATTTAAATAGTTATATGCATATTTATAGGGCAAATAGTTTTTAAGCAATAACTTTGGTAGTAGGTTATATGGAACTTTAATATTTCTTTAACCCAGCTAATTAAAGGGTTATGTTGTTTTAGCCATCTATATCTAAGTATTATTTTATAGTACTTTAAGGGTGTTATAAATAGGGAAATATATTTAAGGTGTTTACCTATCCGCAATTTTATAAGAGCGTAGTGTGTTATTTCGCTATATATTAAGGGTTTGCCATTAAGGCCTTATAGGCCTTAGGGCTCGTTAAGTTTCTTTAAATTTAGGCGTTAAGTTTTTGTGTAGTTTGTATTAATAAAGCCTATACTAGTAGCTCCGCTGTCTATAAGGATTTATACTTCCTTCCATTTTTTAAGTGTTTAAATTTTGCTAAGTACATTAAGGAAGTTATATTGTGTATTAGCGCTAAAAGAGCCTAGACACTTATACTCTTCCACTTTTTATCCTAAGGCGCGACTTGGCTTTAGGATAATTCGTTTTTTAAGTTAACTAAAGGCGAGGTACTTTATAATATCTAAGTATAATTTATAGCGCGGGTATAATTTAAGGAATAAGTACGGCTTAAAGAATGGGTATAATTTAAGGATTAGGTACGACTTAAAGATTGGGAGGAATTATAGTAGACTTTTTTAAAAGGGTAAGTTTAGTAATGTTTTTAAATATATCCTTTTTTACCGCATCTAAAACATTCTCTATTTATAGCTTATGTTCTTTATTTATTAGTTCCTAAGGGTATATAGGATCAAGTAGTATTAAGGTCTATAGGGTTATATATAGGGCTTTTAGGTCTTAGAGAAGGATCGCGCCTTAGAGCATATACCGGTTTTAAGAAGTTTTAAACATAAGGTGTGGTTAACTTTAGAGAATAAGTCTATTTGTTATATCAAAGGTCTTCATCAATTTATTAACATATTATAGCAAATTCGGATAGGTTTTTTGGTAGTTCTTTACCTACTAACTAGGCTCTAATCTTATCTAAAATAGTTTATTAAAGGGTAGTGACTCTAGTGGCTTTATTCCAATCCAGTTCGCCAATAAGGCCTAAAAATTCTGAAAAGAAGCTGGTGAAGTCTCGGTTCCGTTATTATAGGTTTTTAAGTTTGGTAACAGCTATATGTTCACGGCTGGCGTTATTATACATTTATTCTAGCAAAGAGATAAAGGTTTTAAAATTAATAAAAGTGCCGTTGCAGAAGAATAGATCTATAGTTCGTGCAGCGTCCTTACTTAAATAAGATATTCTATAGCTAACCTTGCTAGCCTTAGTAGGGTATTAATTATAGTTTATTAAGAGTTTAAGACGGAGCTTAGTTACAAAGGGACGTAGGTTATTTTAGTTTCCATTAAACATTAGAGGATTAGGGAGCTTTTTAGATTTTATAGTAGGTACTAGGTTCGCTATAGGTGTAGGTTAAGCTACTATTACTAGTTTGGTGTTTATATTCAACGCATTAGGTTTAGGTACCATTATTTTAATTTTGTTTATAGGTGTTACTGTTAGGGTCTATAATGTAAATGCCTTAACGTTGCGGAGTTCTTTATGGAGTGCTTCTATTAATCACTAGTGCTAGGCTTCTAGTGCAGCCCGCTACTAAGCTAAGGCGTCCATAAAGGACTATTATATTATGGTTAACTATTCCCTAACTAGGGTTATAATACTTGTGGTTATTAAAAGGGATTTGGGTTTATTTGCCATTTTAATAGTAGTTATTTTAACGTAACGTAATATAAGGGCGCGAAGAGGCTTTAGGGAAGATTTAAAGGAATAATATAAATTCTATCTAAATCTAAGGGTATATAGCTCTTGTAGAGTACAAGACGTTGCGTAAAGAAGAGAA
>Ga0307507_10010180_pt1 | contig 12247 bp, 9 predicted proteins | sample 7_EM_MG_FD_207223 | JGI IMG/M metagenome (GOLD analysis project Ga0307507, IMG submission 207223) | Populus trichocarpa ectomycorrhiza microbial communities from riparian zone in the Pacific Northwest, United States - 7_EM | ecosystem: Host-associated > Plants > Roots > Unclassified | place... | reverse complement strand
CCGTGAAGGCCTCGTACGCCTCCAGGACCTCCTCCGTCGGCCCGTCCATCCGCAGCTCACCGCGCTCCAGCCACAGCACGCGGTCGCAGGTGTCGCGGATCGACTTGTTGTTGTGGCTGACGAGGAACACCGTGCCCGCGTGCTGGCGCAGCTCGCGGATCCGCTCCTCGGAGCGCCGCTGGAAGGACCGGTCGCCCGTCGCCAGCGCCTCGTCGATCAGGAGGACGTCGTGGTCCTTGGCGGCGGCGATGGAGAACCGCAGCCGGGCGCCCATGCCGGAGGAGTACGTCCGCATCGGCAGCGTGATGAAGTCGTCCTTCTCGTTGATCCCGGAGAAGTCGACGATGCCCTGGTAGCGCTCCTTGACCTGCTCCCGGGACATGCCCATGGCCAGGCCGCCGAGGTAGACGTTGCGCTCGCCGGTCAGGTCACCCATCAGGGCCGCGTTGACGCCGAGGAGGGAGGGCTGGCCGTGGGTGTAGATACGGCCGTTCTCGACCGGGAGCAGGCCCGCGACCGCTTTGAGGAGGGTGGACTTGCCGGAACCGTTGGTGCCGATGAGCCCGATCGCCTCGCCCTTGTAGGCGACGAACGACACCTTCTTGACGGCGTGGACCTTGCGGACACCCGCCGCCTTCTCGGTCTTCTCGCGGCGCATCATGCGGTTGAGGGCGGCGGTCGCGGAGCCGCGTCCGGCGCCGGTTCCGTTGACCCGGTAGACGATGTCGACGCCGTCGCAGACGACGGTGGGGATCGTGCTGTCGGCGGCCACGCGGGTCCGCTCGGTGTGGTACTCGATGGTCTGCTCAGCCACGGCCGTACGTCTCCTCAGCCTTCCAGAAGTAGATGAAGCCGCCGACTCCGGCGATCAGCGCCCAGCCCAACGCGGCCGGCCACACGTGCGGGGGGAGCTGGCTGGAGTGGAAGCTGTCGATCAGCGAGTAGCGCATCAGGTCGATGTACACGGCCGCCGGGTTGGTCTCCAGGGCGAGCGTCACGATGTGCGGCAGGTGGTCCTTGCTGGTCAGCTTGTCGATGCTCCACATGACGCCGGAGACGTACATCCAGGTGCGCAGCACGAACGGCATCAGCTGCGCGATGTCCGGCGTCTTCGCGCCCATCCGGGCCATGATCATCGAGACGCCCGCGTTGAACGTGAACTGCAGGATCAGCACCGGGACCGCCATCAGCCAGGAGAAGCTGATCGGCACGCCGAAGCAGAGCAGGATCACGACCAGGGCGGCCATCGAGAACAGCAGCTGCTGGAGCTGCTGCAGCGCGAACGAGATTGGCAGCGCGGCCCGGGGGAAGTGCAGGGCCCGGACCAGGCCGAGGTTGCCCGAGATCGCCCGGGTGCCCGCCATGATCGAGCTCTGCGTGAACGTCCAGATGAACACGCCCGTCACCAGGAACGGGATGTAGTCCGGCACGCCGCGCTTGGTGCCCAGCAGGATGCCGAAGATGAAGTAGTAAACCGCCGCGTTCAACAGCGGTGTCATCACCTGCCAGACCTGGCCCAGCTTCGCCTGGCTGTACTGCGCGGTCAGCTTGGCGGTGGCGAACGCGGTGATGAAGTGGCGCCGCTCCCACAACTGCCGCACGTACTCGGGCAGGGAGGGGCGGGCACCACTGACTGTGAGGCCGTGGCGGGCGGCGAGCGCCGCGAGGTCGTCTTCGTCGGCCGGAGCCGGCGAAGGGGGCGGTGTGTCGAGGACCTGGCTCACATCCGCTGCTTTCGCTCGGGGGGAGGGGGTGCATGCGTCCGGCTGCCGTGTCCCGTCGTCCGGCGTTTCCTTACGCTTCTCTTTACGTTCTCTTACGTCGGGACGGGACCGTATCGTCGCAACGTGAGCGTAGGCCGATTCGGCGTCGGAACGCAACCGTTTCGTCGTGACGGATGTGATGGGGTCGTTAGGGTCGCGGGATTTGCGCCGGCACGGGCCGGTTCCGTCCCGACGGGCCCGTTTCGTCGTGACGCACCACGCGCACGCCGCGTCGGAACGCAACCGTTTCGTCGCAACGCCCCTATGCTTGGGCTATGACGACGAACGCCGACGAGCCCCAGACACGTCAGCGCCGCCGCGCCCCCGCCGGGGCGGCCGTACTCCGCGAGGATGTGACCGAAGCCATTCGGGCGGCGGTCTTCGAGGAGTTGGCGGCGGTCGGATATGCCCGGATGTCGATCGAGGGGATCGCACGCCGCGCGGGTGTCGGCAAGACGGCGGTGTACCGCCGCTGGCGTTCGAAGCTGCACCTGGTGCTCGACGTCGTGTCGGCGATCGCGGTGATGGGGCTGCCGACGCCGGACACCGGTTCGCTGGAGGGTGACCTGCGGATGCTGTACGAGGTGACGTCACGCGCCCTGCGCCATCCCGTCGCCTCGCAGATCATCCCGGACCTCCAGGCCGAGGCGGCCCGCAACCCCGAGATCGCCGAGGCCATGCAGAAGGCGTTGCGTGAGGGCCAGGAGGGCGTGGCCAGCAAGATCCTGGCGGCGGCGGAACGGCGTGGCGAGATCCGCCCCGGCATGGACGAGGACCTCGCCCTGGACCTGATCTCCGGCCCCCTGTACTGGCGTGCCGTGGTGATCCGCAGCCCGAAGCTGCCGAAGGGGTACCTGGGAGCGCTGGCCCGGGCGACGACGGAGGGGCTCAAGGCGCTGTAGGGCTCCGCCGTACCCGCTGTACTCCTAGCTTGCCGGCGCCCCCTCTCACCCTCTCCCCTTCTCCGCGGCTGACGGCGATGACGGGAGTGCCCCTCAGTCGGCCGGTGAGTCAGCCGCCCCCGTGGCCCGAGCCGTCCAAGTGGTGCAACCGCCGTGCCAGTTCCCCGAGTTCAGCCGCCCGCAGCACCCGACCACCGAACCCCGGCAGCGGTACGTGCAGGGCCTCGGTCCAGCGCTCGGGGATCGCCGCGCTCCCGTACACCGCCCCGGCGAGCCCGCCCGTCACCGCGGCGACGGTGTCCGTGTCGCCGCCGAGGTCGATCGCGGCGCGCAGGGCGTCCTCGTAGGAGGACGTGGTCCGCAGGGCCCAGACGGCGGAGGCGAGGCAGGGCCAGACGGCGCCGTTGAACTCCGTCGCCAGGCCGGGGTGCCAGTCCGGGGCGAGGACGACGCCGTAGCACTCCCGATGGTCGGAGTGGACGGACCTGAGGGTCTCCGCGACGGCGTCGAGCGGGTCGCCGCCGTCCAGTGCGACGCGCACCAACTCGTGGAAGACGGCGGTGCCTTCCCAGGCCGCGCGGTCCCCGTGGGTGAGCGCGGAGATGCGGCGGGCGGCGTCCATCGTGGCATCGCGTCCCGCGCGCGCGAAGTGGACGGCCGAGGGCGCGGCGCGCATCAACGCACCGTTCCCGGCGCCCCGTTGGCTCGTCTGGAAGTGCAGGGCGGCGGCCTGGTCCCAGGGGTCGCCGCTACTCAGCACGGCCTCGGTCTGCAGGCCGATGTCCTTGGGGTCGGCGCTCGCCCAGCGCCGGAACCGCCGGAACATGTCCGGGAGTTGGAGCTCGCCGCACTCCAGCAGCGACTCCGCGACGAGTACGGCCATCTGCGTGTCGTCCGTCGCCTCGCCCGGGTCCCAGCCGCCGCCCCCGCACATCTCGCCGCCATGACCGGGCACCGGAAACCGGGCGGAGAAGGCGCCTTCGGGACCGAACTCGAAGGGCGCGCCGAGAGCGTCGCCGACGGCGGAGCCGAGGACGGCGCCCAGGGCGCGTTCAGATCGGGAACAGCCGTCCACCGGGCCGGAGTTCATCAGGTCCGAGGTCACCGGATCACGCTCATCAAGACCGCGCGGCCCCCGGATGCAACCGCACCCACCCCTCCCACGCCGACGAGATCATGTCCTCGACGTCGTGCTTGGCCTTCCAGCCCAGTTCGGTGGTGATGCGGTCGGCGGAGGCGACGACGCGGGCCGGGTCGCCGGGGCGGCGCGGGTGGACGGTCGGGGGGCGGTCGTAACCGGTGATCGCGTTGATGCGGTCGATCATCTCGCGGACCGAAACGCCTTCCCCGCGGCCGATGTTGAGGGTGAGAGCGCGGCCGGGGGAAGTCTGGAGGGCGCGGGCCGCGGCGACATGGGCCTCGGCCAGGTCCACGACGTGGATGTAGTCGCGGACGCAGGTGCCGTCCGGGGTGGCGTAGTCGTCGCCGAAGATGCGCGGGGGCGCGTTCTCGGTGAGCTTCTCGAAGACCATGGGGACGATGTTGAAGACGCCCACGTCGGCGAGTTCGGGGGCGCCTGCGCCGGCCACATTGAAGTAGCGCAGGGAGGCCGTGGACAGGCCGGTCGCCCTGCCGGTCGCGCGGACCAGCCACTCACCCGCCAGCTTGGTCTCGCCGTACGGCGACATCGGGAGGCAGGGCGTCTCCTCGGTGACCAGCTCCACGTCCGGCATGCCGTAGACGGCCGCCGAGGACGAGAACACGAACGACGGGACGCCGGCCGTGGTGACCGCCTCCAGGAGGACGCGCAGGCCCTCGACGTTCTCCCTGTAGTAGTGCAACGGCAGGTCCACCGACTCGCCGACCTGCTTCTTCCCCGCCAGATGGACGACTCCGGTGACCTCCTGGTCGGCGAGGGTGCGGGCCACCCGTTCCGCGTCCAGGGTCGAACCCACCACCAGGGGTACGCCCTCGGGCACGCGCTCGGCGATGCCGGTGGACAGGTCGTCGTAGACGACCGCCTGTTCGCCCGCCTCGGTCATCGCCCTCACGACGTGCGCTCCGATGTAGCCGGCGCCGCCGGTGATCAGCCAGGTCATGTGCGGCCGTCCCCTCCGTCACTGGATGTCGTTCGACCCGCGTGCGGTGCGTCCCCCCACGCGTTTCGGCGTTCAGTCAATCAGGCGCCGGAGCGGGCCGAGGCCAACTGATGGGACTCCCCGTAGGGGCCGGGGGACTGCACGCGCGCGTGCGTCGTCGCCGGGAGCGGCCTCGACGACCGCCACAGGCGGACGAACGAGAGGACGGCCGCGGCGGCCAGCAGACCATTGCGTACGACCATCAGGGCGCAGCCCGTCCACGTGGAGTGGATGACGTCGCCGTACAGGACGGGGAACTCGACGGAGCTGACCGCGGTCGCCGCCACGATCAGCGCGGCCACCGCGCGCTGTGTGGTGTGCCGCGAGGTCAGACAGACGGCGGCCAGGCCGAGCAGCCAGATCATGTACTGGGGGCTGATGACCCGGCTGGTCACGGTGAACAGCAGGACGGCGCTCAGCGCGGCGTCGTACGGGGTCGCGTCGGTCCAGCGGCGGGCCCGGATCCGCCACAGCAGCAGGAGCCCGAAGGCGACCGCCGTGAGCGCGAGGGAGGCGTCGGCGACGGTGGAGACGTACGGTCCCGTGAACTCCATGGCGCCGTATCGATAGTGCACCTGGCCCGGCCAGCCGACGTGGGTGGCCAGGCCAAGGGCGGTACCGCCGAGTGACTCGATCTGCACGCCCCGGCCGCCCTGTTGGCGCAAGAAGGCGAAAGGATTGTTGAACAAGACCACGAGAGACATGAGCGACAAGGCCCCCGTCCCCACCGCCCACGACCACACCGACCGCGTCGTCCGCCCCCTCGGCATCCCCAGCAGCACCAGCGCCGGCCACACCTTCACCAGCGCGCCCAGCGCCGCGAACGCGCCGCACACACGCGTGGAGCGCGACAACGTCAACAGTGAGATGACGGCGAACGCCGTGACCTGCACGTCGTAGCGGACGAGGGGCATGTGCAGGAGGAGCGGGAGGCAGCCGATCCAGTACGCGGCGCCGCGCAGGCTGTGGCCGGGACGGGTGCCCGCGCGGGCCAGGGTCACGGTGATCAGCGCGTCGGTCGCGAGGGTGAGGACGACGAACGCCTGGAAGTACGTCAGGTCCGGCAGCAGCGCCGGGGACAGGAGCACGGGCCCGGCGCCCGGCGGGTACTGCCACAGCGGGTCGTGCGCCGGGAACGCGCCGTGCGAGAGCACGCCGTACCAGTGGTGGTACAGGCGCCACACCTCCCGTGCGACCCCGCCGTGGCCGAGCAGGGGGAGGCCGTTGTACGCGAGGAGAAGGAGCATTCCCGCGCGGGTGGCGAGCCAGGCGAGGGTGAGGGCGAGGAGGCGGGGTCTACGGGCGGCGTTCATCACGGCGGATCGTAAGCCGGGCGAATGCCGCAGGAATGCTAATACACCGTCAATCGTCGGTAAGAGCTTGCTAACAGTACAAAATCAGCCAGGTGGACAGCCAAGGTGAGGGTGAGTACAGGCACGGGCGACGGACGCGTGCGGGGGTCGTCGCCGTGGTCGTGCCGGTGGCCGTGATGCTCGCGCTGGGGCTGTGGGGGCTCGACCGCGGCGGGATGTGGGGCGACGAGGGCGTCACGTTCCTGGTCGGGCGGCGCACGGTGCCGCAGATCTGGCACCTGCTGCACGGCGTCGACGCGGTGCACGGCCTGTACTACCTCCTCATGCACGCCGTCCTCGCCGTCCACCCCGGAGAAGTCGCCCTCCGCCTGCCCTCCGTGTGCGGCGCGGCGGTGACGGCCGGCCTGGTCGCGGCCCTCGGCGTCCGCCTGGCCCGCCCCCGCGTCGGCCTCTGGGCCGGCCTCCTCTACGCGATCACCCCGCTGACCGGCCACTACGCCCAGGAGGGCCGCTCGTACGCCCTCGTCGCGGCGGGCGTGGCCGGGGCGACGCTGCTCCTGGTGCGGGCGTTGGAGGAACGACCCGGCCGGTCGTGGTGGCTATACGGCGCCGTCCTCGCCGTGACCTTTCTGCTGCACGAGTTCGCGGTCCTGGTGCTTTTCGCGCACGCGATCACGCTGGCGGCGACGCGGGCGCGCAGAACGGTGTGGCTCGGCTGGGGATGCGCGGCGGGTGTGGCGGTGGGCGCCCTGCTGCCGCTGGCCTGGGTGTCCCAACGGCAGTCGGGTCAGGTGGCGTGGCTGCGGGTGCCGGACTGGGACACGACGGAACGCCTCGCCCGCGACTTCCTCGCCGTCACCCCGACCGGCATCGTCTTCTGGACCTCCCTCCTCCTGATCCTCCTCGGCCTCGGCTCCGGACGGCTCGCGTCGGTCGCCCTGCCGTTGCTCCTGGTCCCGCCGGTGCTCCTGCTGACGGTGTCTCAATTCCGGCCCTTGTTCCACGAGCGGTATGTGCTGTATGCGCTGGCCGGAGCGCCGTTGCTGGTGGCGGCGGGGGCGGACCGGGTGATGGGGGCGGTGAGGTGGCTGTGGCTGGAGGGACGGAGTGTGCCTGGCGACCGGTGCGTGGAGGCCGAGCGGGTGGTGGCTGAGTCCGGGAGTCCCCGCGAGCTGGTGGGCGCGGTGAGCGGGAGTGGTCACCGGCTGGGGGGCGACCGTAGGACTGGAGCGGGAGCGGGAGCTGGCGCCCAACACAGAGCCGCAGCTGGAGTCGGAGCCCAAGCCGACACCCGGGACGGAGCCGCAGCCGAAGCCCCAGACGGAGCCGGGGCCCGAGCCGACGTCCGAGCCGGAGCCGGAGCCGGAGCCGGAGCCGGAGCCGGAGCCGGAGCCCGAGACAGAGCCGGAGCCCGAGACAGAGCCGGAGCCGGAAGCGCAGGCGAAGCCGGAGCTGGAGGCGGGAGCCGATCCGTAGCCGCAACCACAAGCCGCCCATCTCTCACCGGAGTTGACCGTACGACCCTCCTGAGGCCCGACACCCGACGCCCCCCGACCGACCGCCGCCCACTCCGCCGCACTCTCCTCGCCAACCGCACCCCCATGGCCACCCTCGCCACCCGAGCCAACCTCATCACCCTCGCAGGCGTCCTAGCCGCAACCGCCCCCTTCCTCCACGGCCTCCCCGCCTACCGGAACGACCGCTCCGCAGCCAACCGCCCCGAGAATCTCGCCGCCGTCTCCGCACTCGCTGGACGTGAACTCCGGCCCGGCGACCCGGTGTTGTTCCTGCCGTCGTTCTGGCGGGTGACCGCGTCGGCGTATCCGGGGCCGTTCGTCGGGGCCCGGGATCTGGCGTTGGGGGAGTCGGGGGCGAGGTCCGGGACGCTGAGTGGGCGGGAGGTGGGGCCGGGGGTGTTGCGGGCGCGGCTCGCCGGTGTGGACCGGGTCTGGATCGTCGCGCAGTCGAATCTGCTGCCCTCGCGCTGGGTACCCGGCGACCCGACCGACCGGGTCAAACTCGACGTCGTGGACGGGGAGTTCGCGCGAAGACAGCAGTACGTACGAGGGCGAGTGAAACTGGCCCTCTACATCCGCCGGATGCCCCCACAGCCGACGCTGTCAACACAGCCGGTGTCCGCGCCTACGCCTCATCCAACGTCGCCGAATCCAACGCCCCCGTGAGCTGGTCAAGCCGCTCCCGCAACGCCCGGATCTCATCGAGGTCGAACCCGGTCGCCCCAAGAATCCGCCGAGGCACCTCGACCGCCCGCTCGCGCAGCGCAACCCCCTCATCGGTGAGCCGCACCTCCACCGACCGCTCGTCACGGACGCTGCGCTCACGCCGTACCAGACCCGCCGTCTCCAGCCGCTTGAGCAGCGGGGACAGCGTGCCCGAGTCGAGCCGCAGGTGTTCGCCGAGCTTCTTGACCGGCAGTTCGCCGTGCTCCCACAGCACCAGCATCACCAGGTACTGCGGATACGTGAGCCCGAGATCCTTGAGGATCACGCGGTACACACCGCCGAACGCGCGCGACGCGGCGTTCAGGGAGAAGCAGATCTGCTGGTCGAGGCGGAGCCAGTCGTTGGTGGGGGAGGCGGCCGGAGTGGTGGTCATGCCTCCAGGATAGCGCTAGCGGGCCATTTAGTTGTGGGCAATTGAATTGTGTGCTCTACTTGTCGTCGTGAGGCGGCCCGGACATCCGGACCGGTCACCCCCACCAAGACTTCCGAGAGGGATGGTTTCCAATGGACGCGATCTACACCGCCGTAGCCACCGCCACCCACGGCCGCGACGGCCGCGCGGTCAGCAACGACGGCAAGATCGACCTTCAGCTCGGCATTCCGGTCGAGATGGGCGGCAACGGCCAGGGCACCAACCCTGAGCAGCTGTTCGCCGCCGGTTACGCCGCCTGTTTCGGCAGCGCCCTCGGCCTCGTCGGCCGGCAGGCGAAGGTCGACGTCACCGACGCGGCCGTCACCGCCGAGGTCGGCATCGGCAAGCAGGGCGAGGGCTTCGGCCTCAAGGTGACCCTCCGCGTCGAGCTCCCCGACACCGTGGACGAGGCGACCGGCCGCAAGCTGGTCGAGACCGCCCACCAGGTCTGCCCCTACTCGAACGCGACCCGCGGCAACATCGAGGTCGACCTCGTCATCGAGTAGTCACTACGACACTCCCGTGACCCGGCACAAAGGTGGCCGACGGCATACGCGCCGTCGGCCACCTCGTCGTACCGCACCGCACAGCACCTCACCGCACCGAGTGAGCGTGCTCCCCAACTCCCTGCCCAGGAACCGGCGTTGGCGCAGTCACACCCACAACAGCCTTCCCCCGCACCACGCTCTCCAGCAGCAACGGCACCCCCACCACCGGCAACAACCACACCAGCACGATCAACCGCCCACCCCACACGCTGACATCAGGATGCGCGGCCTGCGTGAGAATCCCCGTGAACGCGGTCGCGACCAGGAACACCCCGAACGCCGGCCGCCGCACCGCACCCCACACCCCCGCGCCCAGCGCAGCCGCAAGCATCGGCTGCCACAGCTGCTGCCGCGTCCACTCGACCCAGAAGTTCGCTTCCAGGTGCAGGAATTCGGGCCACAGCCGCGTGCGGTCGGGCCGGGCGTAGTGATCGGTGAGCAGGTCCTGAAGGCTGTCGGTCTGCGACGGGTAGTGCAGCGCGCTCGCCAGAACCAGCGTGCCCAGCGCGGCAGTTGCGCCCAACACGGCAATAGCCACCAACGCCCGCCCCGGCACCCGCCCACGCCGCATTCGCCCTACGGCGACCACCGCACCCGCACCGGCCAGGCACAGCCCGAGGAACAGGGACTGCGAGTGCTTGACGGTGAAGAGAAGCACCAACGAACCACCCACCAACGCGAGCCCGACACGCGAACGTTGCCCCTTCAGCACCAGCACGCAGCCCCACAACGCCGCCAGCGTCAGGGCCGTCATCAGCCCCTCGGTCATCGGCCGCATCGAGGTCGTCCCACACGGCAGCACGTAATAAAGAGCCTGCCCGGTCAACGCGAACGGCACCGATACGGACAACGTGCGCAGAATCAGGAAGACGAGGATCCCGCCCGCGACCGTGAGGACGACACTCGCCGACCACATCCCCCAGACCGGCCCGAGCAGCGTCACGAACGGCACCAGGAACACTGGGTATCCGGGCCGCACTTCAAAGATCCGCATGAACCGTTCCGACGTGAACGGCGTGATGAACCCGCCCGTCTGCCCGGCCCGCAGCCGCGCGTCCACCCCCCGCCACTCCGCGTCCCGGCACTTCTTCGCAACCCGCGCGGCCGGGTCCTTGCCGTGGAAGTTCAACGGGTTCACGCTCTGGTCGCGCCGCGCGTTCGCCCCTTGGCTCGCGCAGCTGTAGTCGATGGCGACGGTCGCCGCCTCCCGCTCGCTCGCACCGCGCAGACTCATCGCGTACGACAGGTAGTTCTTCGTGTCGGGGGTCGCCCGCCCGGTGACATTGGCGAGTTGGAGCACCGCGAACACCGCGGCCAGCACCAGCACCCAGGTACGCGGCCTCATGAGGACGCCAACTGGTCGTGACCGGCGGCAGGAGAGGGGACCCGCGCCCCGGACTCGGTCTGCGGCAGCCAGCCCTCGTCACCCAGAAGCAGCGTCCGTACGACCCTCTCCGCAGCCCTCCCGTCATCGAACTCGCAGTACCGCGCCCGGAATTCACCCCGCAGCCGCGTCGAGTCCTCGTCCCGCCAGGCACCTGACGCGAACACCCACGCCAACTCCCGGTAGGAACCGGACACATGACCCGGTGGCGCGGCGGTGACGTCGAAATAGGTGCCCCGGCTGGCCGCGTACGCCTCCCGGTCGTCGGCGTGCAGCACGATCGGCCGGTCGAGGTTGGCGTAGTCGAACATCAGGGCCGAGTAGTCGGTGACGAGCACGTCGGACGCCAACATGACGTCCTCCACGGAGGGTTCGTCGGTCGCGTCGACAAGAACACCCCGCCGGTGCAGATCCGCGAGGCCCATGCCGCGCGCGGGTCCGGTCGCGAGGGACGGATGCAGCCGTACGACGAGGGTGTGCTCCGGACCGAGATCCTCGGCGAACCGGGCCAGGTCCAGCCGGTCCACATGCCCTCCCCGGACGTACTCACGCCGGGTCGGCGCGTACAGCACGACGGTGTGCTCGGCGGGGATGCCGAGCCGCTCACGAACTGCCGTCCCCGCTCCCGGTGTTGCGCCGACGAGCACGTCATTGCGCGGACTCCCCGTCCGCACCGAGGCGAAGTGACACGGATACGCCCGCTCCCACACCAGCTCCGAGTGCCGGTTGGCGACCAGGCTGTGGTCCCAGCGGTCGGCGCGGCGCAGCATCTGCGGGACGTCGACGCCGTAGCGGGCGCCGGGCTTGTCCAGCAGGTCCGCCGCCATGTACTTGAGCGGGGTGCCCTGGTGGGTGTGGATGTGGACGCTGCCGGGGCGCTTGGCGAGGGTGCCGGGCCAATTGACGTTGTTCACGAAGTACTTGGCGCGGGCGGTGAGTTGGCGGTACCGCAGGGTGTTGAGGAGGACGTGCTCGACGTCCGGCGGCAACAGCGCGGCCTGTTCCGCGTCCTGTACGACCCACACGCCCCGGAGGTGCGGGGCGATCTCCTTCGCTTTGTAGTAGACGGCGGCCGGGTCGCCGAGGACCCCGCGGTGCGAAAAGGCCGAGTACACAACGAGGTTGGGGTCGAGGGAGCGGCGAGCGTGCAGTGCGGACAAGCCGCCCTTGACCCGTCCGGCCGCCGACTTACGGGCCTGCAACGCCCGGCCTTGGAGCTGTCGACCGCCCCGCCCCGCCTGTCGCCGGACCCGGTACAGCGCGTAACTGCCTTCCAGAGCACGGACTTCGGCGTCCGCCTTCGCGCCGCCCGCCGGCTTGTGCTTGGCGAACAGCTCGGCCGTGCGACGGAAGAACTCGGCCTTGTCGGAGGGGGGCAGCCGGTCCGGCTTGCCGAGGATGTCGAGACAGTGCTCGGCCATCTTGCGGTGCAGGTACGGGCGCCAACTCGCCAGCTCCGGGCGGGAGTCGACGAACGCGAAGACCCGCTCGTACTGGTCGTGGATGTCGAAGTGCTTGCGGCTGGTGGTGGACAGGATGTTGCC
>Ga0307507_10010178_pt1 | contig 12249 bp, 12 predicted proteins | sample 7_EM_MG_FD_207223 | JGI IMG/M metagenome (GOLD analysis project Ga0307507, IMG submission 207223) | Populus trichocarpa ectomycorrhiza microbial communities from riparian zone in the Pacific Northwest, United States - 7_EM | ecosystem: Host-associated > Plants > Roots > Unclassified | place... | reverse complement strand
CTCCTACACAGATCCTTTTTTTTCCTCTCAGAGGTTTTGACCACTTTGGTTTCTGATTCTCAGTCTCCCTTGGTCCTTTCTTTCCATGGTTTTACCTTTGTTTCGTAATTTTTCCATATTGACACATACTTCAACAGCCTTTGCAGCAATAAGTTTTTGTCGTGGCGTTTTTGAAAGACTTCTATACATATACTTCCATTTGTCTCTCAATTTTATCCCTTGTTTTTCTCAGATATTCAAGTTTTGGTGACTGGTCCAGAAAGAAATCCTTCGCATGTTTAAGACAGAAATTGGTTTAGATAATTGGTACTGTTATGGGTAGGAACACTGAAGGAGAGGTTCTTTACAGTGCAGGATCGAAGGTAAGTAACTTTTACTCTGTGCCAAGTTGTTTGATCATACAAAAGTTTTAGGGAATTCTGATTTGGATATTGAAAAAAACCAGGCCATGATGGAAGGTCAACCTAAAAAATCTCTTTTTGCATCTATAACAAAACATGAAGTCGAAAATAGCAGGTCAAGCAGTATGATTTTGAAGGTATTTTCAATCTCTAAACCATCTCAAACATGTTTTTATAAGTTCTTAATACATGGCTATCTAACTAGTTTTGGTTTTTTTTATTAAATCTGGGATGAAAACAGAAAGTACATACTGTAGTTCCTGCACATATCTTGGCAGAAGCAATATCGACAATCCGTGGTCTTGACCTCAGATGGTCAGGTCCAATAACAACAACAGAAATGCAATATGTTGAGCAGTATGTCTTGGCGAAGTACCCCCAATATGCTGGCTTTATCGGAGAGAAGGTAGATCTCTCTACTCTTTGTATCAACGAAGAGATCTCAGAGCCTTCACCCGACGACAAGAACAAGTCACCTAGGACTGGTCTTAGAGAGGTCTCCACACCATCCTTTGGAAGCAATCACCCTGACTTGGATAGAACCCAGTTAGAGCCATCTAGACTGCTTGATATTCTTACAGAGAAATCCTCATTTCCAGGGAGTTTTGTATCGATACCTGAAATCCAAGCTCAGCACAAGGTTCTGAGGCACTGTGGATTACCTGATGATGAGTATCTTGTCCTTTTCACTCAAAACTACAAAGATGCAATGATGTTAGTAGGAGAGAGCTACCCCTTCTTCCGAGGGAACTTCTACATGACTGCTATCGGGGAAGAAATGGATTACGTAAAGGAATTCGCCAGCTACAAGGAATCAAAAGTGATCCCGACACCAGAGAATTGGTTGAATTTGAGAATCAAGGGATCACAGCTTAGCCAGTATTTTAGAAGGAAGTGTAAGCACTGTCCTAAGGGGTTATTCTCATACCCAGCTGATGTGAATGGAACTCGCTATTCGATGCATTGGGTATCCGAAGCCCATCGGAACTCATGGCATGTTCTACTGGATGCAACCGCCCTGGTCGTCGGGAAGGATAGGTTGAATCTTTCACTTCACAGGCCTGACTTTGTGCTGTGCAGTCCTGACAATACCCCTGCTAATCCTTCTACAATCACATGCCTTCTTGTTAGGAAGAAATCTTTTGATACTACAATAGCTTCATCTTAGCTCAAAGATTAAGAAGAGGTGTTCGTTTGTGAATATTGAACATGTTTAGACTGGTTAATTAAGGAACATCAACACATGTCTCCGCCTTGGTATCTGAAATTAGTAGTCTGATTTGGTTAATTATAACCTGTCATCGAATAATCTTTCAGTCTATGAATAATCCTAGGCATCCAATAGAAACAGATAGGTGTATTATGGAAAATAAAGAAACTCGATTTTTCATTGATTTATTTCAGAGAGCACAACTCAATTTAATTCCATTCACATGATTCAAACTTATTCCAAATATGTGATTTTCATTGAGCAGATTCTACTAATAAAACTCAATTCAATTCCAAACAAGGTATTAGAAGATGAATACTATTTTCTTCCATTTATATGCCAGTGTGTTTCATCAAAATATATTTCGCTGGGAGAAGGATGAAAGATCAATACTCTGTCATTCCATATCAGCCTCAGTTAATATATCATCAAAAACCCCACCACTAGGCATCATGGGGAACACAGGCTCTTGATGAGGCACCATCACATCCAACAAGCAAGGTCCAGGAGTGTCTAGAATTTTCTGAATTGCTGCTCTAACATCATCCTTTCTTGTTACATGGGAAGCAGGAATTCCACATGCTTCTGCAAATTTCCACATATCAGACAAAATCTCAGACTCCTTCAATGGATCACCTAAAGATGGGCACGCCCTGTGAGCCTTATAAAACAGATCCTCTCATTGTGCCACCATGCCCAAATATTGATAGTTCAAAATTATTATCTTGACAGGGATATTCTCAACGAAGTCACCAACTCCTGAACATTCATTAGAAGACTTCATCACCATCCATATATAAACATCAGAATTTGCAATAGCAGCCCCCATAGCTCCCAATTCCCCCTGATGTCAACCACTGGCATGGTCTCTTACACCTGTAAAACTGAGCAGCCCACATTTTATGCTGCCCCTGTACTTATGACTGTAGTAACACTACGTAATTCAAGAACCTGAATTGCATACTGCAGAAGAATTTCTTCTCCAGAGGTGTTAAGAGTTAATGGATACTTCACTTTCTGCTCGTTCAACTCCTCTCCATGCCTTAAAATCCGTTCCACTTTTAGTTTCCCTACTCTCCAAAATCATGTTGATCCCTTGCAAGGCCAACTTTATATCTGCAAGAACTGATAGATGAGCTGCTTGTTGTTCCCAATCTCAGCCGAATCCATATCAATGCGAACAATCATTGATCAGACTCACAAACGCCTTAAGCTTTCCAGTCACACAATCATCAAACCTCAGTCCAAATAAAATTTATGCAGTAAAAAGTCTTGATGAAATTCCCTACTCGCGAAGCTCAATCTCTATTTTCATTATTTGTTTACCTTTGCATTAGTAGCTGGTTGCATAATTGGTTCATACCTATTGCTATCAGCCCTTGCTTGTACATCCTTTTCTGCAGTTATCGACATACGTAATTTGAATCTTAACTATTTTTTAAGTAAATATAGACCATTTCAACTCTAGATCATTAATTAATATAGATGCAACCTATTGATGTCGTATCTCGTGGTTACTAATTGCATCAAGAAATCAAAATGTTGATCATAAATCTAACACCTAATCAATGACTGGATGAAATGTCAGAATCAATCTCCCAACCTGTGAGATTCTTCTTGCCGTGTCCTTTTCGCGGTCAAACTCTCTACTAGTAATTTTTAAGCCCCAGGATGTTTGGAGGATATTCTTACCAGAGGACAGATACAAATGGTAATAAACTAACAATTAAGAATTTGAAATTCATACATGATCCTCCCTTACCTCACTCCCCCTCTCCCCCTAAATTGTTGATCACGTTTTCTAAAATTCATAATCTTGCAACAAAACAAATGTCTCGTTATTTTTCTCCTAAAAATAAACTCAAAGAAATCAAATGCAAACAGAGAGAGACTGCATTCATACCAATCTTGTCACGCAGGACTGCCTCAGCTATCATGAACTTTCATTGTTAGTGTATTTGGTGCTGGAATGCCCTTCTTCAATTTCCAACATGGACTCTTGAAAATCCTGTTTTCAGGAAATATGATTTTTTAAAATGGAAAATAGTTTAGATTTCTCTTGAATAAAATTGTTCCTCTTTGAGCGTTATGAATTATCATGGCCTATTCAGATGCAAATACGAGCATTTCACACTCACATGATCTTGCAAGTGAGCTGCATCTTTCCCTTCCAGGATTGAATTTATGTCTAGTATTTTGTTAGAAGTGTAACTCTGCCATCCTTCCTTCAGGTTCTCTCCTTTCAATCCTAGCTGAAAAATGAGCCTTCTGCCAATCAACTTCTTCAACTGGGAATGTCATAGATATTACCATTCAATCTGCATAAAAAACTCATATCTGTCACCTCAATCACCATCCCAGTCTCTCTATCCAACATTATGAGTAGTGCAGAGTTCAGAACCATTCGCATCGCTTATTTGACTTCTATCTTGAACTTTCGATCACAATTGTTTCTTCCTGCAACCCTCCATGAAAAATAGCGTCAACCAAAGATATTTTCAGAATGACTGAGGGTCATCGGCTATCTTCCGTATTCATTTGAGCCCTCTGAAACCACAGAAGATCATCAAACTCCGTATCCATTTGGAAAACCCAATTAATCATCAAACAATAGCCCAAAGCAATACCATCTTGAGAATCAAACTGACCTGTCTTGCCAATAGCATCATCAAATGCTGCTAAAGAACTAACCCCACTCCCAAGCTCAGAAATCGGTGCAGACATATCTGGACTGCTACGCAACAGGACACTCAGAAACAGTCCTTGTGCCATCACGGCCACTCCTGCCTTTCCTGGTACCAATTGTCCGATAAATCAGCCAGTGCAGACCCACCACACCAGCACTCCACCCCTGGGACTTTTTCCCTATTTCTAACATTGCAGTTGGCAGGTTATCTAAACTCATCAAAGTTGTAGCACATTAAAATTCAAGCCCGTCATCTTTGCTAAGCGTGGATTTTGTTGGCTTCTTTCCATCATCAATTTTTCTTTTCTATCAAATTGAGTTATACAGTTCAATTGACATGAATGTCTTTAATAAGAATTATAGAATTTAGCCCGCATAAAAAGCATATTCACTCTGATATAACAAAATACTGGAGTTCAAATATCTGGACCCTTTCAAAGAATATTATTGACCCGCATGAACACACATGAAACATAGAAGTCCCGATATAAGCAGAGCATAGAAGGTCAAAGCAAGTACACCCCTGCCTCGGAAAACAAGTCCTATTTTCTGTCAGCTCCCTGTCCATTTTTACTATCGAGAGTTGTACAAAAAAACATTATTTTAAGCTTCTCTAGCCATTTTTTCTTTCTATTGTATAGATAATATATTCATTAAAGCTTGGATCAAATACCCTGAAAAGGTAGAATCCGTTTTTTCTCTGGCTCACAACCTTCAACACAGGGTTTATACACTTGATAAGATGGAAAGCCTGGTCACATGACATAAAAGCCCTGCCACCTTTGCTTGATGAACTTGCAAGTGATGACAGTTACAGAGAAGCAAAATAAATCAGTTTTAACTTGACAAGAATCATCTCACTCAATTCAGGAAATCGATCACTGCATAAGAGTTTCATCCAGTGATCACCAAACCTACACAAGCGCAACCTGACTGAAAAGTGCCACTTTATTGAAGAACTAAATTTTCAATACAGAAAGTTTCAAAGTTGAAACTCATGCTCAGTGTCATTATCTAAAAGTAAATGCAAGATTCAAATAGAGCAAAAACAAACGACTTAATGACATTGGCAATACTAATACAAAACAGTAGATGAGTACATTTTAGTCCCCACACATCAAACAACACTACATCAGCACGCCACTAGAACCAACTCCTGAACAGTAAAAATGAAAAGCCCTGCCACAACTTGAACATAGAAGTCCACATAACATACACATAGCATGGAATACCACAGAACATACACACAACTACTTAAAAACATATCTTCTGCAGAGGAAGATCAGTATTTTCTTCTTCCATCACCCTCAATTATCACATCTTTAAAAGCCCCTCCACTTGGGATCATAGGCAAGACGTGTTCTTGGTGAGGCACAATCACATCCAATAAGTATGGCCCGGGAGTGTCCAACATTTTTTGAATTGCTGCTCTAAGATCATCCTTTCTAGTCACACGGGCAGCAGGTATTCCACAAGCATCTGCAAACTTCAACATATTGGGGAAAATCTCAGACTCGTTTGATGGATCCCCCAAATATGTGTGAGCCCGGTTAGCCTTGTAGAATCGATCCTCCCACTGTACCACCATGCCCAAATGCTGATTGTTCAGAAGCATTATCTTGATAGGGAGATTCTCCACACGAATAGTTGCTAACTCCTGGACATTCATGATGAAGCTTCCATCACCATCAATATCCACAACAATTGCATCAGGATTTGCAACAGCAGCTCCAATAGCAGCAGGCAATCCAAAACCCATCGCCCCCAAACCCCCTGATGTCAACCACTGCCTTGGTCTTTTATACTTGTAAAACTGAGCAGCCCACATTTGATGCTGTCCAACCCCAGTACTCACAATGGCATTCCCGTCAGTCAACTCATCAAGAACCTGAATAGCATACTGAGGAGGAATTGCTTCTCCAAAAGTCTTAAAACTCAGCGGATTATTCATTTTCTGTTCATTCAACTCTTCTCTCCATGCCCTAAAGTCCATTTTCCCTTTAGCACCTCTGCTCTCCAAAATCTTGTTCATCCCTTGTAATGCCACCTTGACATCCCCACAGACGGACACATGAGGCTGCTTATTCTTCCCAATCTCAGCTGAATCAATATCAATATGCACAATCTTTGCTCTGCTCGCAAAAGCCTCAAGCTTTCCCGTAACACGATCATCAAACCTCACACCAAAAGCAAGCAGCAAATCACTCTTATCCACAGCATAATTCGCATAAACCGTCCCATGCATACCAAGCATTTGCAAAGACAGCTCATCCCCTACAGGGAATGCACCGAGACCCATCAAAGTACTCGCGACAGGAATCCCCGTCAACTCAACAAACCTCCTCAACTCTTCACTTGAATTCAAACACCCTCCACCCACATACAAAACTGGTTTCTTACTCTCCGAAATCAATCTCACAATCTGCTCTAAATGCAACTCGTTCGGATTCTTAGGCAATCTCGACAAATAACCAGGCAATTTCATAGGCACATCCCAATTAGGAACAGCCAGCTGCTGCTGTATATCCTTGGGAATATCAATCAAAACAGGTCCAGGCCGCCCAGAAGTAGCCAAAAAGAAAGCTTCTCTAACAATCCTAGGAATATCATCAACATCAAGAACCAAATAATTATGCTTCGTAATAGACCTTGTTACCTCAACAATCGGTGTTTCTTGAAACGCATCAGTACCAATCATTCGCCGCGGAACCTGACCTGTAATGGCCACTATTGGGACGCTATCTAGCAGCGCGTCTGCCAATCCACTCACAAGATTTGTGGCGCCAGGACCTGACGTTGCAATACAAACGCCAGGCAAGCCTGACGCACGGGCGTAGCCTTCAGCAGCAAAGACACCACCTTGCTCGTGGCGCGGTAAGACATTTCGGATGATGTTAGAGCGCGTGAGTGCTTGATGAATCTCCATTGAAGCGCCGCCAGGATAAGCGAAAACATCTTTCACACCTTCACGTTCGAGTGCTTCTACAAGGATGTCGGCGCCTTTTCGGGGTTGATCGGGAGCAAATCTTGAAAACGAGAATTTCTCAGTTGTGGCAGGGGACGCTGTGGTGGTGGAGGCGGGTTTGGAGAGGGAGTTGGAGATGTGGAGAGAGCAGGGTTTCTTGGGGTTAAAGGCAAAGGGAAGGGTAAATTTGGAAATGGGTAATGGGTATATGGAGGAGGGTTTGCGGATGGGTGTGGTGGAGGTAGAGGTGGCTGCTGCCGCCGCCGCCATGTTGAACGTGCAAGGAGAGAGAGAAAAGTTGGAGAGAGTTTGTGGCAGGAGTTGAGAGACCGTTTTTGTCCTACTGATTTAGGAGTTTCAAGTTTGAAGGAGGTGTGGACTTGGATGGTGGAATTTACCTACGTGGCAAATTTCAATATAAAATAATAAATCTTTTTATTCAATAATAATAATAATAATAAATTAGTGTGGCGATAGACTCAAATTACCTATTTATTGTAATAATGGAATGATGTCTGTGGCGCAAAAAACAAAAACTTTTGATTTCTTTTGTTTTCGGATTATTTTGGTTTTCTACACGGTGTATTAATTATTATTGATTTATTTAGAGTATTTTATTGATTTTATCTTTTTATGCATAGTAACATAGCAAAAATATCTCTAGAATAAAAAAAAAATTAATTACACAGTACAATTACATATTTGTCCTTAGGGTCACAAAAATTAGTCTATTTAAACAAGGGTATTGGCATTTTTTCCCCAATGTTCTTTTTGTAATTACTAGGTTGGTAAATGGTTATAACTTAATTTAATATTTAATAAATATTTTTTAATTGAAAAAGCTATCAGCAGTTGCCGCCAACTTTGAGTGACATGTGCGGCGCCTCTAGGTGACGAAAAATATTTGTCCACTGTCTCATTTTGTTCTTTGTTGTATTCTCTTCTTTTATGGTTAGTGCGTGTCATTTAAAGATGATCGGTTTATCACTGGTGGCCTTTTTTTTCTTTCTTTTCCCTTTCATTTTTCTCTCATACATGTAGAAATGCACTAACATACTCATTTGTATTATTTTTCAGATTCAGTCCTTTTAGTTTTGAATTTTTATTTTTGTCCTTTTTTTCTTTTGTTAAGGTTTTATTTTTTTTAATTTAATCCTTCAATTCTAATTTGTATATATAATATTTTTTATTTGGTCCTTCTGCTTTTGATTTTCTGATTTTGTTTATATTCCATTTTGTCAAAGTTTTTATGACTTTCTATTTTATCATTCAAGTCAATTAAATGATTTTTTTCAATAATAATAATAATTTCAATTTGGTCTTTCTTCTTTTAATTTCTTTGTTATTTTCTTGGTTCTTTTGTCGAAGTTTTTATGGTTTTTAATTTTATCTTTCAAATCAAATTTATGGTTTTTGTTTTTTCAATAATAATAGTAGTAGTAGTAGTAATAAATAAATAATAATAATAATAGTATAGTATAGTAATATTATTAATGATAATAATGATACTTAGTAATAATGCTACTAATAATGATAATAATGGTAATAATAGTAGTAATAATAATAGTTTTTTATGATTGTAATAGTGCTAATGATAGTAATACTTGTTATAGTAATATTAATAATTGTGATAAAAAGATAATAAAAATAATAGTAATGATAATAGTAATAATACTACAAAATAATGATAATGATAGAAATAATAGTAATAATAATAAATAGTAATTTTAGTAATTTTATCTTTCAAATCAAGTTTATGATTTTTGTTATAGTGGTGTTGGTGGTGGTGGTGGTGATATTAATGATAATACTATTAATATTAATAATAATAGTAGTAATAATAGTTTGTTATGATAATAATAATAATGATGGTTATAATTATACTAATAATGATAACAATAATGATAATAATGATGATGATTGTATTACTTATTACTAATAATAATAATAGTAGTAGCTGTGATATTAGTAATAATAGTAATAATGATAATGAAAATAGTGATAATGGTGATAATTTATTATTCAGTGCTTTATTTGTTAGGGATTGAGTTTCATCATTTTTCATGTATGGTTTTTTCAGTTTAATAACTCGGGTTACAGGTTTGAAAAGTTAATGTAAACCGAAATCCTCTCTTATTTTTATCTTATTATTTTTTTTCCTAATTACATTGTTCAACATTCGTTTTATAAAATAAAAAAGGCTTTGTGGTTTTCTTAAATTTTTTTTCTATCAGGTTAATTCGATCTCATAACTTGGGCTACATGTTTTGCGGGTTAACACGAGTTGACTCTCCCTTTATTACCCAGCTTGCTTCCAATGTTTTTTTTCCAAGTTATCATTGGTTTTTTTATCTGTTTTTTTATCCAATTACATACTTCCGATGTTTTTTTTCCAAGTTATCATGGGTTTTTTTAATTTTATTTTGTTTGTTTACTATCGTTGTCAAATTTTTTTATCATCTTATTAAAATAAAACCAACTTCTTAAATTTGATAAGGGCTATAATTCAAGTAACTTATTTTTCTTATTGATTTAAAACACGCTTGTCATTCCTAGACATCGTTTTTTCACAGAGAAAAATACAAACTAAGAGCGCAATGTAGGCCTATATCTAATCAATAACTATTCTTATTCATGCCTTCATAAAAGTATATAAATTTGGAAGTTGTTTGATCAAATTTTATTACTTTCTTTCTTCTTTTTAAAAGAAAATTTAATTTGATTTGATTTTAAATTTTATATTGTATCTTTTAAAAGATTTTGGAAAACATGATATATCATAAATTGAGATTGAAGAATAAAATTGAAAACAAACAAAACCTTTATAAAAGACAGAACAAATATTAGAAATCTAAAAAATAAGAACCAAATCTAAAATATCAATAATTAAGAGGACAATTAAAAAATCTTGAATGCCCAACGTGTTTTTCGAGGGAAGAAGAGAGAAAAGATGAAAAAAGAGAAAGCCTCACCAACGACAATTTATCTTGTCATCGTCGCCTCTTTAAGACAAAAACACCACAACAATTCCAACGACATGGAGAAATGATTTTTTTTTCAACCACCAAGAGGCACCACAAGCGTTGTCGAAGGGTTGCGGGCACCTCCCACACTTTGTTGTGCGTGCTAGCAATTTTTTCAATTTTAATAATATGTTATGTTTGTTAAATGACTAAATTACCCTTGACGAACTTGAAAATAAAAAAAAAAGATGAAAAACAAGATAAATCCCTTGAACACAACCATTACAAATCTTGATCTTGAAGGAAGTTGAGTCATTTTACTTTGCGTAAATGAGTGAAAAGACTAAAGGCTTTTAGATGCTAGAATTAAAAATTTTGTTTTAAAGGATAAATTAATAATTCTATTGTGCATTTAAAAATGAAAAAGATTATTATATCATTTATCAATATGATGATGACTAAGGCCTTTTTTTTTAAACAGGAAAACCAATAATTATATTGTACCGGTGAATCTATTCTATATGTATAGTAAACCTTTTATTTTAACTTTTTGTATAGTCATATGTATTAAGAAAATAAATAAGAATTCTTTTAGTTTTAAAGTATAGTAAACCTTTTATTTTAAGTTTTTGTTATAGTCATATGTATTAAGAAAATAAATAAGAATTATTTTAGTTTTAAAGTATAAATCTAGTTATAAGTGGAGATTGGATAGTTAAATTTATTTTATAAATTTTATAATATATTTATATACATTAGCAAAACAAGATAAAAAAAACCAGTAAAAATATTGAATATGAGTGGTGAGGTGGATGGACCGTTCATCATTTTTTTGCTCTCGTACAAGTAGGGGTGAGTAAAAAAACCAAAAAACCGAGAAAACAGGTTTCAACCGGTTTCGGTTTTTTTTTTTTAAAAAATCGGTTTTGTTACTTTTTTTTATAAAAACTGAACCGAAAATGATCACCCCTACATACAAGTCCTGATAAAACTAGATTAGACTTTAACCCAATCTAGTTTGTCTATAATCATTTTTTATAAAAATCTAACCCAATTATAATGAGTGATTACAAAAAAAATATTTAAAATGCATGAAGATTTAATTGTACACCTAAACACATATTATTATTCATGGTAATAGTATAATTATTATTTTTCCATTTCAAAAAAATCAATATCCTTGGTGTTAAGGGTATAATAGTTTTTTCAAGGGTTCATTAGTCATTACAAGATTGATTAAGAAAAATTCAATCTTTTTACCTTTAAAATACACAATGTAATGGCTATGTTGCACTAATTTTATTTTATTTTTAAATATTGAACAAGGGAAATTTGATCTTTTTATGTTATAAGAGCACGATGTAAAGACTATATTACCCTTAAAATAAAAAAATATTAAACTTATATCAAGGAACCTTTTGTCTTTTCATTTTTTTTTTTGTAATAAACAAGTTGACAGGGAGCAATTTGATCTTTTGATTAATATAAATATTATTAAAAAAGAGTTGTTGGCCCATGTGAGGTGCGTGCTACTAAGCGGTCATCACATGCGGCATTGTCCCACCTCTAATTAAAGACCATATTCCAAGGCGGCATTTGAAGTGCCTAGCCGTCTTCTTTCTCTTAATGTCGTGCGTGTGTATTATGACGCGGTGGTTAGGATCTGGTAGACTTTTTTCTTCTCCGTCCTCTTTACTCTCTCTCTTTCCCTTGTCAAAATACAAAGGTGTCATTTAATTTGTTTTTTTTATTTTCAATTTAATTCTTATTCTTTTAATTGTTATTTGTTTCTTATATATATCTTTTTTTTATTGATTTTTCTGTTAAGTTTTGTCCCTCATCATTTGGTTTTTTTTAATACTTTTCTGAATTTATTTTTTTTCAATTTCATCCTCAACATGTGATTTCAAATTATTTTTATATCAAATTTAGTCCCTATTCTTTTAATTATTATTTCTTTTGTTCTAGATCCTTTTTTATTGCATTTTTTTCCAATTTCACCCCTTGATATTTTGATGATTTAC
>Ga0307507_10010177_pt1 | contig 12249 bp, 10 predicted proteins | sample 7_EM_MG_FD_207223 | JGI IMG/M metagenome (GOLD analysis project Ga0307507, IMG submission 207223) | Populus trichocarpa ectomycorrhiza microbial communities from riparian zone in the Pacific Northwest, United States - 7_EM | ecosystem: Host-associated > Plants > Roots > Unclassified | place... | reverse complement strand
TACCAACTACTGCTACTACTAAATTAACTATATACAAGCAATAAACAAGCAAGCAAGCAAGCAAGCCCTTCCATTGCTTGCTTGATTGCCCAAAATAAGGCCTCTTGCTTGCTTATCAGCAAGTCTGGTCTACCTAGATGATTCTTGTAGCTCTCGCCAACATAGTCGGCAAGAAATTTGAGCTCCCACTTCATTTCGTTCTTTATGACGTGCAACTCCTTGGGACCATGCCTCCTGAGTATCACAGGCACGCTGCATCCGTAGAGAATGCATACAAAATCATGCTCTTTCACATTGGCTGCGACCAATCCAAGTCGTCCAGCTTCCGTCTTCACAAGAGCCCGGTTCCAGATTGCCGCTTGTACGCGGCGGCAGAATTGTGCAACTACCGAGTTGCGCTCATGCTCAATAAGACCAGTAGTATCGACAACACCAGAGGTAGTATTGCCCTTACGGAAGGATTCCTGGCATGCTCGCGAATAGTACACTGGCGGATTCTTTCCGTCGCTCCCTCTGTCTGCCACTAATGTCCTCCAGAAATGCTCTGGTGGAGTGGCTTGCATCTCACCCCAGCCAGCAAAGTATGCCCATGCAGTCGGTATCGAGCCACTTTGGGAAGAAGGCTGGAGCTCGGCTATGGTATCCAGAACAAATCCCTTGACGAAAAGGCTGAAATGATTGAGGCTCGGCTTCGTCACTCGTTTACGAAAGCGGAAAACCTTTTTGTCTAAGCTCTTCGTTTCCGCCGCATTATAGTTTCGGTGTGAAAGGTTCGGCAGACCGACCAACGAATCTGCGTTTTTGCGGCCCATCCTCAGCCCATCGATACCAGGCCCACGATCCATGCCATACGAGGCTTTCGACAATCGAGGAATCCAAGAAGGAAGAGGCAACTCATCTGACTTCTGCTCTACGTCTATTGCAAATGGTCGACAAATGACGTCGAGCGCGCGCGATGGATCACGGTTCACGTTCCGACTCACGCAGAATTCGATGAACTCTTTGCAAATATCGATGTAAGAGGCTTCGTAGTCGACCTTATATTGCTTCTTTGTTGTGAACATCTCAAGAACTGCTCGGGTATGGTCCGTGACGCGTAGTTTCTTGTTTGCAGCTGTTGGCGTAGTGTCCTTTGAGATTCCCAGTAGAGCGTAGACAGAGTCGTGCGGATTGGTAACGTCAAAGATTGAAAGGTTGGATACCAGGTACTCGAGGGTCAGTAGAGGTTGAGCTTTCGCCATGACCTCCCGAGTCTCCTCATTTTGTTTGTGGCGTGTGTCCTCTTCTTGTTTGTAGCGCTTGGCTCGCACCTCTGGTGCGACCACTTCATCGTCCTCAGACTCGTAGGCGAGCTCGTCGGGCAGTCTCACAAGAGCAGTCTTCGGTTTATTTCTTGGCTGTTTGGGTTGGGACTGCAGCCGTCTGATGTAATCGTAGTCGCGAAACAGCTTTCCCGTCGCGTCGACCAAGAGACTCGCGCCCAATTGCGAGATGTACTCGAACCACCTAGGTACATGATGGTATTTGGTGTCTGTTTTCATGACCTAGACAGCAATACTTTTTAGGATCTGTTCGTTTGAGGACTCGACGCACGATCATCTCGCGGCAGGAAAACATCGTTTACGATGCAGATGGCCATGACAATGACAGCGCATTAGGAAATTTATAAGAATTGGTTGAACGTGAGTCCAGCAGCCTGTGGACGGCTCGTGCCCTCCAGCGGGTGTTTGTAAAGGGCAGAATTACATAAGCGCGCAAAATGCTCGCTCCCTAATGCGTCAGTGACTCCGCAAGCACCGATCCCCGTTGTTTACTGTGGGCGCGTCATAGTAATCAACGGGGAACGCGGCTTCCCTTGCCATCGTCCTCAACACCTCTAGCATCTTATCGTCCGCATCAAGTTTAAAGCTTTTCAAATCTATACAAATCGCCTATCTCAACAATTTCCTGTTGTCTAATACTATGTCGTCCTTATTGCCCAAACAAAGCCTTCCTACTGACCTTCCTGCCGACCTTCCTGCCGACCTTCCTGCCGACCTTCCTGCCGACCTTCCTGCCGACCTTCCTACCAACACCGCTGCCGCTGCCCATATTCTTCTCAGCAATCCCCCCCTTATTAAACAGTGGCGCGAAGCTTTCTTCCTTCTCTTTCAAGATATAGAGCTTAATTGGGAACAGTTTCAAACTCTCTGGCCGTATATAGATAATATTTGGTCTCATCAAAAGAAAGGAGAGGTCAAGAACGGACGCGTTAACGACTATTATCTCTATCAACTATGGCGCCCACAGAGCAAAAGCAAGGGCGCGGGTAAGAAGAATAAGCCCATAACAGTTGCAAAGGAGTGCAGTATAAAGATAAAGATATCGACGTACTACTTACAAGATTATGCTATTCCTAATCGCGTCAAAATTACACGGTACGGCGACTGCAAAGAACACAACCACACGCTTAAAGAATCAGACAGATTTAAGCATAATTCGAAGCTGCGGAAGCTTGCCGGCGAGAAGATAAAGAAAAGGTATAGAGCGCGCGATATTAAGGCCGCGATTAAATCAAATAACGATCCTACTGCCAGCGCTGAACTTCAGGCTGCTGGTGGTCAGTTTTTTAACATTTTTAACGTCCACAACGCTGGCAAGAAGTGGAAGAAGTCAAATCCTGACCCTGCACTGCTTAGAGCCAAGCTTAGTATGGAATCTCAGTGGTTAGAGCTAGCGGAGTACCTTAAGGAAGGTAAGTTTTCCTATACAATTATCCTAATTCAGTAACTCCAGTAACTCCAAGTAACTTTAATTCATTAAGCGCTAATTCTATCAATTAACAGCCGGCTTTAAAAGTCAAAATCTCACTGCCACGCGTACCCTTAATAGGCAGCCCTCTCAGGGGACCGTATGGGCAGACCCCTCGCGCCTTAAGACTCTTACTAGACACGGTTGCTGGCTTACAATAATAGATGCCACTCATAATATAAATTCGCTTGATTGGTTCCTGTTTACCCTTATAGTACGTAACTCCCACGGAGCCTGGAGGCCCTATGCCCACTTCCTTACTAAACACCAAGACGGCGATATAATATTAGCGTGTTTAAACGTAATTAGAAGATGGTAAGGACTATATAGCTTTATTAATAGGAGGCAGCGGCTATCCTTAGCCCCCCACGGATGCTCAAACCTCTATTTTTCGCAGTAATATTGACTAATCTAGCATAGGTGCAGTGGCCGCGGAGGTTGGAACCCCAGATACTTTCTTACAGACAATTCGGCAGCCGAACAATCCGCAGTTAAACGTGCATTTCCTGGCTACCCAGTTACTACTAAGGTTGTTCAACATCTACTCTGTCAAAAGCACTTTAGCAACACTCTAAAACACAAGTTCTCTGGCGATCAATACAAGGAAACACTACAACACTGTCTTGCTGCCCTAAAGAATAGGCAGACGGAAAAGGGGTGCATAGATTCAATCAATGCAGCTTTAGAGGCGCTGCCTGTTCAGGACTACAAGAATAGCAGGCAGTATATCCAGAAGGAGTTAATTGAGAAGATAGACCTCTGGGCGCAGTATAAGCGGGAGCATTCAATAATGCTTCTTCAAATTCGGACGACGAACGCCGTCAAATCGTGGCATAAGGCCTTAAAATACTCAATTGACAAAGGAACGCTTCGAAAGATAAGCCTTACCGGATGCGCCAAGCACGTTAAAGTTACTACAAAGGAGTACGATCAACGTGCTCGTAAAGCAGAGCTTGATTTTCGAACTAAACGCCACCCAAAGGTAATAGAGCACCCATGGATGGAGAGCCTTCCTTATCTAGTTCAACTCTTAATTATTAAGGAGCTGCAGAAAGCCAAAAAAGCATGGGAGGAAGCTAACGACAGCAACGGGAGGGAGCTTCTGGATGAGGTTAGCTGCGACTATAAGTTCTACCGCAGCTATCAACTCCCCTGCCGCCATATTTGGACTAACAACTTTACATTTAGCTGCCTCCGCGATAAGGATTTTGAACGGTATAAGCTTATATAGGAGGATTGTGGGTACGAAACGTACCAGGGCGTTAATAAAGAGTATATAGCAAAGGATATTGACAATAACCCGTTCGCCCCTGTTCGCCGCCGGCTTGAAATAAGGGAGGCTTTAGAAAGTATTAAGGATCAATACTACCAAATGGAGGAAGCTTCATTAAAATATATAGAAGATGACCCTCAAATGGCAGATAAGATTATAAATTGGTAGCTCGCGAAGCTTAATCGAGCCGCCGGTAAGGTATGGCAGCAAGGGATTAAGCAGTTTATTAAGGAGGAAGGGCTTCCTATTACAATTAATGAGACGCCAGAGGTAGTAGTTAACGTGTAGTACACCAGAAAATCCATATACAATTAATTCCTCATACATTTAAATAACCTCATATTTTAATGATGCTTGGAGAACCTAATGGATATAAGCGAGGAAGCCGCGTTCCCCGTTAATTACTATGGCGCGCCCAGAGTAAACATCGGGGATCGGTGCCTGCTAAGTCACCGACGCATTTGGGAGCGAGCATTTTTCCCGCTTATGTAATTCTGCGCTTTACAAACACCCCCCTCCAGCTATCTGACTCGTACATGTCGTAAAACTATCAATGCCAATGGTAAGATGAAGAGCGTCAACTCGTACCTCGGACAATCTATGAGTAGCTGTCTCCACCTCGACAAAAAGTTCGACAGCTACAGCGAATTTGGTCCATGACAGTTTTGCTGCGCCGCAATGAATGATGGCCTTTCGAGCTAAAGTGACCTCTTGCACAACCCAGCGACGCGAGAACCATTCACGTTGCATGAGTTCCAGCAGGGCTTTCCACTTGTCGCTGAACTCAGTGCTTCGGCACAAATCGTCAAAGTGGTGCAGCTGAAGCACCTGTTGCTTGATGAAGAGTATGGCAAGGTTGCTGGACGCGTCAGGATCACCAAGCCAAATTCGCACACAGTCAGCCTTGCCATATATGTCCGCCATCATTTCGACCTGATGGTTCTTCTCGGCTTTATACTCCTGGTTAATGCAGACTGCGTCGGCCCATAGATGCTGGTCATGCGTTTCATGCCGAAAAGCTCGCAGTGCGGCGACCAAGCTAGGCTGAACGAACTTCACGTAGCTTGTTTCCCCCATTCGAATGCTTATCTTCCCATCCTGCGGCGCTTTGCCCCAACACCATGAGAGAGCATCGTAAGGCTTGAATTCCAAGGGCGGATCATGTTTTTGGCAATCCTCGTAGTCCAGAATTGTTCCGGGTATAAGCTCGCAAAGCACATCGTCTTGTTCAGATGACCCAGGGTAGACTTTCAATATCCGGATGGCGCCTCTGGTATTTACAGGAATCTTGTCGTAATGATGTTTCTTGAAAATAGGCCGGCCATTGACATATTCATTGGCTTCAGCTGCAGGTGATGATTTAGCAGTCTGCGAAGAGCCACCTGAAGATGCCATTGTGCGCAAGAGCGCAAATGTTAATGTTTGGACCCATTTCATTCACTCTTTCCCATTTTGGGATTAGCGCATACGCGCTCCATAAGAGTTACCACCAATATGTAGAATAGACCTCTTCTCCCTCTAGACACCAATAACACAACTAATTAAGCAATTACTATACCGTAGTTACCGAAGTGCTACTAATATTGATTAGTGATCACAGATTAGGAGACGGTACTATTTTAAAGAGGAATTAACCATAAAAGGCCTACCTGCCTGTGCAGAGAACCCTTATATGAGATTTGCTAGGGAATACGCGTTAAGAAGTAGACGCTTACCTATGCTTGTGTTTCTACAACTTAATTTATATTTAAAGATTTAGAGGCCTGCCTATGCTCATCTTTCTATATTGCGTCTATTACGCATTCGCGGCACCTGCGCGTTTTACTGTTTATTGCAACCTACGAACTTAATACGGCCTCTATACTAATAACTTTCCCTCCCTCTATACCTCTAAAAACCCTATAGCGACCGATTCTACCTCCCTCCTTACCTCCTCCTATATAATAAATACGAGCCATAGCGGACTAGTTAGTAAAGCTAGAGAATAAGGATTAGTGGCCTAACGGCTTTAATCCCATAAATAAGGAGAAAGATAAGAGAGATGCTTTTATAAAATATAAATGCTGGGTCTATAACCAATTATAGTTATAAGATAGTAATCTCTAGGAGCAATTTAAAGAAGACTTTAATAAATAGACGGCATAGCTATTTAATAAAGTTAATAAGATATACTTACGCAATTTACAAAGTACTCTGCGTAAGTATAGAGTTTGGGTATATAAGTTAAATCGCCCTCCTAAGCTAAATAACGCACTATATAAATGCCTTTAGGAGGAAGAGCCAACTGCTTAAATAATACTAGAGATTTAATAAACAATACTAAAGAATGGAGAATTTAAGTTAAACCTTATAGCATATATGCTAAAGACAGGCAGAGTTAAAGTACAAGTTAGCAACCTTAATAACGTTAAACGACAACCTATATAATACTAAAACTTACCTCCTCTACTCTTACTAGCAGACCGTACTGCTAGAGATATTATTTCCCTTATAAAGTTAATTATAGTAGATAATAAATACAGCGGTTAAAATAATAACTTTAATATTAAACTTAATATCTTTAAGAATTACTATAAGCAACTTAATATTACTAATAATGTAATAAAGGCAAAGGCATATTCTAATATACTAAAGGATAATACTCTTAACCACTTCTTTGCAAATTAAGTATTGTATAGAAAAAGTACACCTACTTTTACTTAACTTTGCGGTGCAACACAAGCCTATTTTAAGAACAATGACCACCGCCACTCTTAACTTCAGTTATTTAACAGCCTTATACTAAAGAAAGTTATATCTTAACCAGAGAATATGGCCAAACAGAAAAAGGAATGCCTTAATATCTTAGTTAAAGACCTCTAAAAAGCACAAAACGGCGCTAATAAGACTGTAAAGGGTGACGCCGCTTTACAACAGCGCTTAATTATTACGTATTAAGACAACTTAGCTTATAGTTATATATACTTTTAACCACCTAATATATTACTAGCCTTAATTAACTCTCTTTAAAGCTTAATTATTACCTATAAGAGAAATTACCTACCGGCTATAGCTGCCTATATTGTAGGAGAAGATAAAGAGGAAGAAGTATACTATATAAACCGCCAATACGTTTGTAATAATAATAATTATAATAATCGCGGTACCTTGCGATTTTAACGCTTTCTGTAATACCCTTAAAATCGCAATATTTAATACCTTTAAGAACGATACCCTTAAGACTAAAATCCTTAATTCTATAACCCTTATAACTTACAAGTTAAGAGATGCTTTATTTACAAGAAATAAGGCTGTTAGTCTACTAAACACTTAAAAGAAGAGTAAGAAGATTAGAAAGAGAAGTATAGATATAAATACGGCCATACCTTTAATTGGAATGCTGCCTAATAGATTACCGAATATAAAGGCACTAAAGATGATGATAATTTTAATAACTTTTAGACCTTTATACTTAATCTTAAAGAAGATACTAAACACGCTAAATACTTTATATTATTAATAGTTGAGAAGTTAAGTAACCTTATAATTTAATATATACTTATAGGAGTAGTTCCTAATAAGTCTACTTTCCCTTTTACATATTTAACCACCTCTAAAGAGACCTCTTAATATAACTCTAATAAATAGTACGGTATTATAATTAACATAGGAGCAGCAAGAGCATTAACTGCTAGATTTGGCCAATATCTTATATATAAGGAGACCGTTAACTTAATAGCCACACTTAATACTTCTAACACCGGCGCTATTAAGGTTAAGTTCAGAATTGGCTTAATGTTATTAGTAGGTTCTCTTAAAGTGCAATTACCGGTAGGAGAGATTGTATTTTATATTATATACGCTAATACCCCATTTCTTATAAGCCTGCGAGATCTTAACTCTCTAAGTTGCTACTATAATAACCTTACCAATAAGGTAGTAACTCCTACATTAACAGTGCTAGTGGTATAACAGTTCGGTCACCCCTTCCTACTATAGGGAAAGACTCTACAGCAATTTATTACTGCATTAATTATATTAACAGTATGCTACTTAACGGCAACAGAGTTGTTATAATTGCACCATTATTTCAGCCATCCTTTAGTTGGGAAGTTATATGCTCTACTTAAGTGTTTAGGTTATAATATTAATAAAGAGATAATTAAGAAGCTAACTAAGTACTATTACTATTATTAAAAGCATGGCAAATCCCTATATAGATTTAAGTTCAAGCTTTCTAACAATTTGGACTTTAATTATACGGTATTTGTTAATATCTTCTATATTAACGGCAAGCCAGTACTCCATGTTGTTAATAAGGCTATAGGATTTACCGCCGCCCAATTTCTAAAAAATATATCTACAAAAACTACCTAGGAGGCTCTTCGTACTTATTGGCTTAATACTTATCTTAGTCCCCCTAATTTAGTTATATACAACGCCGGCACTAACTTTAATAGCCATAAGTTTCGTTAAAACGCCTCTATAGTTGTAACGAAGACTAAGTACGTGCCCATTAAGGCTTATTAGAGCATTAGAAAGGTTAAATAAGGTTATATAACCCTTCTTTACACCTATGAGATTATTTAAGAAGAGATAGGTTTAGATATCTTAAAGAAGGCATATTTATAGATGGCTGTTAAGGCGTTAAATGATTCTACGGGCCCTAACGGCTTAGTACCAACTCTACTAGTATTTAGTGCTTTCCCATAAATATTAGATAGTAACGTACCGGCACCATTAATTTAATAACGTGCTGTCGCTATATATAAAGCAATAGAAGAGATCACAAAGGAAAAAGCTAAGAGAATAGTTAACAACGCACTTAACACTTAAAACGGTCCCAATATAGAAGCTTTATATAACCTACCACCTAATTCCCCAGTGCTTGTATATAGAGAGAAAGGAGGCTAGAAAGGCCCCTTTCTATTAATTAGAATTACTAGTGAGACTTATAAGGTTAAATTTTTATCTAGAGTTACTAATTTCTAATTAACTTATATTAAGCTGTATTATAAAGAGAGTATAGTTAGAGACTCTAAGGGAGATTAATCTAATAGAGAGTAAGTTAATAAAGGAGAAAAGGAGCAAGAGGTACTAATTCGGCAACTATAACGCAACCACTAGCAACCTAAACGATTTCGTGGACCTAACGTTACTGTCTATATAGCAATTCCATTATATACTAACTCCTGTATAAAGGAGATTAACGGCCTACTTAAGAAGGGCGTATTTTAAATTACTAATACTTCTATAGTACTAGAAGGCACCTGTATATTTAACTCCTAATTTATTAATAATATTAAGAATAAGGGCACTAATTAAGCGTTTAAGAAGTTACAATTAGTTATACAAGCCTATAATAATTAGAAGAAGGAATTGGTATTAATATAGTTACCTACTATTTAATAATTGAGTTAACGAATTATACTCATACTTACACCTTCTCTTTTTAAGGAAGGCGTCTCCCTGTACCTCTATAATATTTTATAAGCGTATATATAATCTACCACTCTTTTAAATTGTGATTTCTATATTCGCCTACCTCCAGAACTCTTAGATATCTTATAACTCGGTAATAATACTATTATAAAGGTGATTAAGCCTCTATACGGTATCCCTAAGGCTAGCAACTATTAGTTCTTAATATACCACCTTTACTACATAGAGAAGCTTAAGATAAAGGAGTCTACCTATAACCCTTGCCTCCTTTACACGCATAAAGCCGGAGTAGGAATTATTGGCCTCTAGACCAACAATACTCTATTTATTGGAAATAAAGAGTTTGCATAAAATAAGGAAATTAATCTTATAAACGCTAAGTTTATAGTAAAGGAACGTAAGAAACTTACAATAAGTACTTTAATTAAGTTTAATAGCGGTTAAATTACTCTTAATAATAATAACTCTATTATATTTAACTAAATACGCCAGTGCAAGAACTTAAACCTTGTTAACCTTAAGACTACCAATCTTACAAGTTTAAGAGGCACTAAGAGAGTTATAGTTACCCTAAAAGATTAATATATTGCTTAACGCGTAAAAGGAGCGTATATTACCTCTATATACCAACTAGAGTCTTTATTTAATCTTTTCTTTATGGCTTAAGTTACTAACCTAAAAGAAGGTGACGTAAAGAAGCTAAATAAGCGTTTATAATAGCAAATTAACAATAAGTTAAGAGGCCTATAATTTATACCTTTAGACCTCTAATCACCTAAAATTGTGGTATTTATAGATGCCTCTTTTACCAATAATACTAACAACACCTTATAAATTGGCTTTATAATTGCAATCGCTAATAACAGTGGCAGTATAAATATCGTTTATTGGTTCTCTATTAAGTATAAAAGAGTTACTCACTTAGTTCTAGCCTCTAAACTATACGCAATGGCTTACGGATTCGATTACGGCGCGGTTTTAAAGTCTATAATAGAGAAGATCTTGTAGGTGGAGCTCCCGCTTATACTCTATATAGATTCCAAGTCGCTATATAAATGCCTTATTAAGTTAGGAAGTACTTAGGAGAAGAGATTAATGGTTAACTTAATATGCTTGCGCCAATTATATAAGAGACGCATAATTACGGAGATTAAATGGATTAACGGCGACTTAAACCCTATAGACGCAATAATAAAAGCAAATGCTTATAACGTATTAAGAAACCTTATTAACATAAATACAATCAACTTAAATACAAAGGAATGGGTAGAGAGAGGTTAAGTAGTTAGTAAGAAATTAAGTAAACGTAGAATGCAGAGACTGGAGTTGGATTTTGATATCACGTGCAGTATGTTATATATACGGGTTATTAGGCCAATTACATAGAGAGTTGCTAGTGTTTGGACCCATTTTATTCACTCTTTCCCATTTTGGGATTAGCGCATACGCGCTCTATAAGAGTTACCACTAATATGTAGAATAGACCTCTTCTCCCTCTAGACACTAATAACACAACCAATCAAGCAATTGCTATACCGTAGCTACCGAAGTGCTACCAACAGTTAAAGACACAAAATGCGATGCGCATAAAAAGACCAGATTCTGGGGACTGTCGCGCAAAAGAGCGAAAAGTATGCGATTCCTCCTTAGTCGGGAACGCGACAGTTTTATCATTCGTTTATGTTTTGAGCCTTATCGGCCCCTAGACCAAGAATGCGAGGCCGGCATTTCTCCCTTTGTGGCGCTCGAAGATCAATCGATTTTCGTTTCTCTTGACCAATTTTGTCGCAATCGATCAAGAGCAGCGGCTAGCCTCGCGACTGTATTGGACGCCAAGTCCACTAGCGTAGTTTTCATTTTCAATATTGGCCAATCAGATTGATTAATATTGTTGTTAATCAATATTGGCGAATATTGGCGAATATTGGCAAGATTTGTAATATTACAGATCTTCTTGGCACCCTTAACGTGGGACACCCCCCCAAGCGAGTCACTTACCCCCAGATGCATTTGTATTAATAATGAAATCAACAACGCCTTTATATTAAATCTAAATAGCCTAAATTAAAGCGATTACACTTCTTATTATAAAAGAAAACGGCTTGGAAGTTTCTGAGTACGTTGTGGGCGTAATTTTGCCCCCGATGTTAACCAATTAGATGGCTTACCACCATACTCTTCTAAGCCTCCCTTCTAGATTAACTCACTACCAAATTCCTTTGCAGGCTGAGGATTACACTAAAAGACGTATATAAAGGTTGCCCAGTCTTGACTACATTCGCTAGGGTTTAATACAGCTCTAGTATATAAAGCAACGTTAAGCTCTGGCAGAGAGATTCCTTCCTTATACTCCTTTTAAGCTAACTTTTGGGCAGCAAGCTCCTGTTTTTATAGATCCTCCAATTTCAATTAATCAACGTCTTCCTGGGTAAGGACTCTGCCCTTACTTAGGAGTCTCCTACTACTTTTCTTATCTATCTTATACTTCTAAAATCGCTTATTCTTATCTCTCTGTATTTATGCATCAGCAGCAAAGCTAATAGCAGCTTTAAACAGCTTTTTAACGCGTCGCTGAATAGGGGTTTCAAGCATACCGTCTGGTCGCTTGGTGGTTGATTTGGTGATCTGATTTTATAAAGACTTAGGCTGCGTTCGGTTGCAAAACTTCAGATCAGATCTGAACTGAAAGTCCGGCAGAAAAGGACGCGTTCCTTCCTCATTTGGTACGCGTTTGTGGCTTTATAAAAGCACGGGCATGTGCAAGC
>Ga0307507_10010176_pt1 | contig 12250 bp, 10 predicted proteins | sample 7_EM_MG_FD_207223 | JGI IMG/M metagenome (GOLD analysis project Ga0307507, IMG submission 207223) | Populus trichocarpa ectomycorrhiza microbial communities from riparian zone in the Pacific Northwest, United States - 7_EM | ecosystem: Host-associated > Plants > Roots > Unclassified | place... | reverse complement strand
GGCTTGTTTAAATCTATTATTGTATTGTTTACAGGGCCTGAAGAGATGAGAGGTGCACACATCTGTGATCTGGAGATATTCTTTATATTCTGTTTTGGTAGGTAGATACTCTAGATCACTCAATTCTTCACTGTTTCTTATGATCTAGAGCTTATTTGAACCTAATATAATGCTGTTTAAAGGGCCCAGAAAGATGGCAGGTGTGTGTGTCCACAATCTGGAGATATTTTATATATTCTGTTTTGGTAGGTAGATGCTCTGATTCACTCAATTATCCACCATTGCTTATGATCCAGGGCTTATTTAAATCTATATTTACCATAGTGTTGTTTAAAGGACCCAAAGAGGCAAGAGATGTGTCCACATTCTTGACATTTCAAATTTTCTTAGTGCTTGGAAGTCCAGTCCAGTCTGGTCTTTTGTCCAAATTTGACAAGACCAGGACTGGGACCAGTCCTCACAGGTTGAAGGACCATGAAAACCTGGACTGAACCAGTGTCAACTGGTTCAGTGCAGTTTTGGTTGTTTTTTTACAGTTGCAAGACCAGTCTGAACCAGTTACAGTTCAGATCAGTTTGCAACCAGTCCCAGACTAGTCTTGTACATATATATATATATAAGTACCCTTATAAACGAATACCCTGTACATTGTACCTACTGTTGACGTGGCCTGTACTCCATGGTTTGGTTGCATTTGTGGTCATGGTGAGTCAGGTGGCTGTCATCTGGTCGAAATGTTGGTCCTGATGCAACATTGTCATCAGGAGGTGGCCATGGAGGGAAGTGAGGGAATCAAGAGACAAGCCACTTATGGTTCACCTCTTCATGCACCTGGTGGGTCTCCAACTCCATCTTGCATCTTTCTATGCCATCCCAAACCACCAAACTCCCACTAGAACCCTTCAGTGATGCGAAAAAACAGCCTACATCCCTCGTTGGAGAGAGACTGGGTGGTGGCTGCTGGCAAGGAATGTGAGTGTTAAAATATGACAATTAGTGTAAGAAAACATTTAAAACTGACCACATACCTTTTTGATGCAAATTTGGCATGTCTGTTGAGTCGAGAGGGAGGTGGTAAGAGTAGGAGCTGAGAAAACAAACTTGATCAATGGTGATGACAACATGACAGACATGGTTGATCACATTCAAACTCCACTCCCAATGATGATTTCTGTTGATTTCATGAATGCTGAGGTTGAAATGTTACATAAATATTTGTAGACTACAGTACATATTTGGGTAACTTTTCAGACTGCAAAGACTGGTTGAGACTGGTTAGACCAGTCCCCTGTCAGTCTAGAAATTTCCAAAATCCTGAAGGACTGTAAACTGGACTGCAGTTGTGGTCTTTGACAGTCCTGCGAATTTCTGGTCCTAGGTGGTCTGGGTCTGGTTCAGTCTCAGTCTTTTTGCAGTCTTGGGACTGGACTTCCAAGCACTAAATTTTCTGGATATTTTTGTGCAGGTTTCCTTATTTGGAAGTCAACTCTGGACTCTGAAAACTGCACCCTACAATGTCACCAACCATCAGCACCATCCTCATTTTTTACCCCAGATTCCTGCATATTTGATTGCTATTTTTTCATTTTAAAAGTGGTCACTTCTATATTTGGAAGCATACTCCAGGCCTAACCACCAGCACTCCACATTCATTCTTGTAGGCAGCAGGCACCTACAGCCTCAGGAAAACATCTACATACAAAGGAACAATTGCCAAGAATCCCATAATGGTGGAAAAATAATGATCTTTTTTTTCTGGAACTAGGACCCCAGAAACTCTTATTAGTCCCAGAAAATATTTTCAGTTAAAATATATTTCTACGAAGAACTCAGGGTCCTGACATGAAAAATATATTTCTACCAACAATTCAGGGTCCAGACATGAAATTTATATTTCTACCAACAACTCAGGGTCCTGACATGAAATTTATATTTTGGGGTGTGTGACACATCAAAATGTGACATTGGCAGTGAAAATATATTTTATAAAAGTGAAGATTTATAGGCCAAATATATATAAAATATAAATAGACACCACAACTTTTAGTCATGTAATATACCTGGAGTTTGCATGACTAATACTCTGTTACCTATGGGTGACTAAAGTGGTACTCACTTGTTCCACTCTTCCTTGTGCTTGCTGTACCACCTCAGTTTTTCATGCAGGATGGTCATGTTTCCTGAATATGGGAGGTGGAAACACTTGCACCATTTGACAAGCATTGCCCTTGTGATGTCAGTGCCATCGTTGACAAAAGTGTCAGCTGGAAAAGAAGAGGTCAAAATGGAAGAGGACAAGGAAAACTCACATACACATGAAGCATGACTGCCTCTTGCCATGATCGGTCCAGGGAGGGGAATGAAAGTCCCAAGCTCCTTGCCTGCTGCATCACACTCAAATGTTTGCTCAGGGGATGGATCAAGGTGTGTCAAGTCCACATCCATGGCGTCATCCACATCACTGTGCAGGTCCATCATGTTAGAGGTCAACATGATTTCCTTGACACCATAGAGCATGATAGCAATGGGAAGTCCAAGTGTGCAGATGATGGGGTAGTGGAGGGCCAGCAACAGATAGGGACTGTCACGGGCTACCCTGGGGTTTTTCTCGACAACCTGTGCCCATACCCGTCAAAACCCATACCCGTACAAAGTGTATGGGTTTTTATACATACAGGTCAAGGGTTGGGTATAACCCATGGGTTTCAAAACCCGTACAGATCAAAGCATGGGTTCACATTAAATCAGACTCTAACGTAGAAAAAAAATATCGAGGGCTACTAAACCCCAACCCGTATGCACCCGCAGCATCTACCCGCATGGGTTTACAAACCCATGACATTCCCTAATGGTTATCGACGTGTCTCGTCATGTACAGTTGTTGTGCCGGGGTTGTTGCTATGATCGTAGTCAGGTGTAGTCGGTCATGGTCGTGGTCGTGGTCAGTTGTTGCTGGGGAGGGGTGATGTAGCCGTGGCCACCATAGTTTGTCTAGTGGTAGTGGGATGTTAGGTGGGCAAGGGAAGAGGTGGGATAGAGGGGACTCATTATGATGACGACAACGACAATTATCATCATCGTGCATCATCGTTTGTTGTTGTGGTTGCTAGTCATTTGTCGTGACGTAGCAATGGTTGAGGCGACAGGGGCTGGCTGGGGTTTTGTCAGTTGAAAGGGAATTTAGGGAGTTGCTGACCTTTTAGCTGCACTCGCTCCTCCCTCACTTCCCAGCCATCGTCGTCATGGTTGCTGCTGGTGTGCGTCACTACCGTCAGACTTCGTAGCACATTCGGAAGGTACTGTTGATGTGCCACATCGTCACCGCGACGTAGCGTCGAGCCAGCTGGTCCTTGGCTGGTTGCTGTGGTGTTGCGGCATCATTTCGTCGTAGCTGGTGTCGTCGGCGTGTGCCATGGTGGTTGTAGGCGGTCGAACGAAGGTTGCGGGAGGTGGTAGTGGTTAGTGGCAGTGGTGACGAAGTGGTAGTGGTAGTTGAGAGTTGTTCTGCACTTGACACATCACACCCGTGACCAACCCGTGACACCTGTGATGCGGGTATGGGTTTTACTGGGGTACGAAAATGCCAACCTGTACCTGTACCCGTACCCACCCGTGACCTCAACCCATGACATTCCCTAGCAACAGAGCCACTTCTAAAATCAGCAATGCAAGGTGGGCAGCAATCAGTTTCAGGACCTCAAAAAGGAGGCTGCCATCAGGGAGACCATTGTGGGGGGCCCAGTTCCAGATTGATCTGAAAGAGAAATAGAGATGAGCATGTGAAATGGTGGTGAATGACAGAGGGAGACAAAAACAAGGGCAAAGGGCATGATGGGCATCACCCAAATGGGAAGGAGACAGTACTGGAGCCAAGTAACAGTTCACACCCTTACTTGGTGCACATCGGCACTTGCTGGATGACAGGACTGTCTCTTTCTCAAGAGAAGTGGGTGCAAGGCAAGGGGTACCAACCAGTAATTTCTGAGACACCATCCTGGGGGGGAGGGGAGTCCAGCAAGGCCTCTCAACATGTAACTTTATCTCAAATAAATAGGCCTAATATAATACATTTTTGACTTGTTGATACCATTTTCTGCCCTCAACCAGTGATTCAGCTCAATCTGTGATGAACTGTGTCATTGTCAACCAATTTGGCTCATGCCACTTTAGGTCACATGGTTATCTTATAGGATTTTTTCACCCAGCATAGGTGCACCTGTGAACATCATGTCCTTCTTTAGGTGATGGAAAAGCAAAAGAAGGTGAGTGCTTGCCAACAGCTGATAGGCATTTGATATTAATTTGATCTAACCAACAACATTTGACAAATCTTCAAAGTGTTTTTGCAATATCTACAAAATTAATGTCCATATTGGTCTTGGTCCTCAGAGGAGAAGGTAACTGGAAGATTCATACTGAAAGAAAAGCCCATGTAGCAAAGGCATCTGAAAAATCAACAGCTCATCCTCTCACATCATGGTATGGTAAACACCAAACTACTGCAAAATCTCCTCTCTTGTACTGATTCCCTCTATCAGTATCATCTTACATGTCATAGGCTCCTGGAACAACCTTCAGCAGATTGGTTTGGCAATGAGGAATGTCGAAAGAACACAGGAATTAGAGTGGGGCATGGTGGCAGGAAGAGGTGGAGGTTAGAATGATCATGTGCTTTCCATATTAGGAAGGTGCTAGAGGGAGGGGGGCTCTCATGTACTTTTACTTTCGGTACCCTTGGTGCAAGGTCACAAAATCAAGACTTGTGTAAGTCTGAAGGTGTTAGTTCAACAGTTAAGGTCAGAGAAGAGGGATTGCATGTAGGTGAACATCGCACTGATGCAGATCTAGTAGTCCCACACACCACAAATTTTCCATCAAATCTGAACCCTGGACCACAATATGTCAGAAACTTGGAATAAGTCATGAGCACTCACTAGAGGCTTATGTGATTGGTCTAATCTTCTTGTACTCAGTATGGAAACATAGAGCACCATTGCACACTCCAGAGTTGAAGATTGAACGACATTGATGGTATTACAAACAGGAGATCCAATGCTTTTTACAGCCAATTAATTATGGATAAACCCACTTTTCATTTGCAGCTCTTAGCATTTTTATTTACTTGTGGAGTGAGTACAAACAAAAACTTGCCAGATTTAGGTGGAACTGGCTAAGTATAGAACAGAATCTCAGCTTGAATGATCAATGTGATCAAGGATGCCCTCCAAATCCAGCTAGTTTTATTTGTACCTGCTCCACAAGCAAATAAAAATGCTAAGAGCTGCAAATGCAAAGTGGGTCTATCAATAATTAATTAGCTGTAATCACTCAAACAAAATTCTGATAAGACACACAACAGTTTTCCTGTGACAAAATTGGTACTGGAGAAATGATATCTGAGAGAACAGTATAAAGTGATTGATCTGTGGATGTGGCCAAGAGGCATCAATAATTCAGCTCAAACTCAGAAAGATGGGATGTACTCACTAAACAAAATCGCTATGAGGATGCTCAATAAAGATATTCCATCTTCTAAACATGAGTGAGCTATCTTCTTCTGCCACCCTCTTGCCTTTGCCATTTGGCACAAAGACTGCTTCTAGCAGAGGCTGTATGTTGGCCAGCCACTCCAGTGGGCATTCAAGTACTTTTGGACCAGCTGCTAGAGCAGCGAAGTCCTCCATGATGGGAGGGGAATCCTGTGGAAGTCCCAGGCTCCTACCCAACTGTCATTCCAGGGTTTACAAATAAAACAAGCTACATCCAAGATATTTATTTGACCTGTAAAATATAAGGTTTAAATGACAAATACAATCATTTATCCAATCATTTTTTTTAAATCACCACAACTCTTATTTTTTTGAACCCCTCCAGGACGGCTGGCATTTTACAAAGGTAAACAATCAGCCACTCTCGGTTATGGAGCTACTTTGGGTCCTGCCAGTGATGGCATATAATATACAGTGCTAAAAAGTCATGTCCCACATTCCATAGCTATTGGGGGCTGTGTCCAAGTTCTCTGTATTTGATATAATATAATCCAAACATGATCTCCAGCCATATCCTCAATTCAGAAGTCTTTGAGCTCTTGGGCAGACACATGGCTAGCATTGAAATGCTGAGCCACAAAGTTTTTGATGCTCTCTGAATATTTCTTCTGCATTGTGACTGTGGCCCAGTCAAATGCTGGGTCTTGGGAATATGGATGGCACAAGAAGCCCTTCATAATTCTCTTTGCATTGTTGACAAGATTGATAGTACACGGGAATTCAGCTAAAGCCTGGTGCTCAAGAAGTGTAATAACATAATCTGAGACTGAGAGTCCAGATGTACAAAATGCAGCAGAAACAAGGTCAAGAGCAGCTTGCGATGCACAGAGAGTTGGTGAGGATCAGATAATGATGTTGGAATCAATGAAACTTCTAAAAACAGAAGTGCTCATGGAGCCATAGCCGAGGGTGGCTGATTGTTTACCTTTGTAAAATGCCAGCCATCATGGAGGGGTTCAAAAAATAAGAGTTGCAGTGGTTTAAAAAAATGATTGGATCAATGATTGTATTTGTCATTTAAACCTTATATTTTACAGGTCATATAAATATCTTGGATGTAGCTCGTTTTTTTTGTAAACCCCGGAACAATGGCTGGGTAGGAGCCCGTGGAAGTCCCAGATTTATGAGCCGATTGAAAGAGTGACACATAATCTCAGTGAGGCCGCCCAGTATTGCGTAACTCAAAGGGTCGGTATCTGATGGATCGGGTATTGCCAATCGTGACGGTGCCAAAACCATTCAATCTCATTGGGGAAGGAAACTGTGTCGTCTACTATGTAGAATTCGTAGAGTCGATATAAGGAAGCGAGCGGAGTGCCTGGGAAGTTATTATTTCGCAGCGAAGGATGATAGCGACGTGGGTGGCGCCTGCGAACGGAAGAAGGTTCAGCGAGCAGTTCATCCACAGAGGGTGGCAGGTTCGGCTGGTGGTTAAAGAGATGCAGCCACCAAAGTCCGATGGTTCGTAGGTAAGCCTCGAACATCGTATAAAGAGGTATAAAGAAGAAAAGACATGCGTCAATGTTTGGTTTTGTGTGCTTTCACGTGACTAAGTAGTAGGCCCCAGCTATAGTACTACGAGTTGCATGGCTCCGTCATCTTCCAGTAATACTCCTACATCCTCCATCACTTCCACTATCTGTGTGGTCTGCATTTCTGATACATACAATGCAACCCCTATAGTACCTGCAGGAGATGTCTTGATTCATGCTGGTGATTTAACCCAGAGCGGCACAGCAGATGAGGTGCGCTCCGCTGTCCGTTGGATCGCCTCCTTGCCCCACCCTGTCAAGATAGTCGTTGCAGGCAACCATGATAAAGCTCTTGACAAAGCCTTCTGCAATAGAGAGCTACTGGACCATTGCGAAATCGATTGGGCGGCATCAGGAATAACTTTTCTCGAACATTCGGGTACTCAAATAACTATACGCGGAAGAACTTTGACGGTTTTTGGGTCACCATTCACTCCAGAATACGGAAACTGGGCCTTCCAATATCCACAGCCAAAATTACTCCCTGCTCGTGCTCGTGATGTGTGGGCATCTATCTCTCACCACGTCGACATCCTTGTTACCCATGGGCCGCCACAAGGTCATATGGACACTGTAGGATCCCAGCATGTAGGATGCGTAGCATTACTCGAGAGGTTGCAGGACATTAAGCCAGTGTTGCACGTCTTTGGACATGTGCACGCTGGTAGAGGGGTTCAGACTCTTAGGTGGGATCCTGCACAAAAGGTGTCTGGTTGGTCGATAAAGAACCTTCGCTCCGGAATGCTGTCCGCTATACCGCTTCTTTCTCGGCGCGATTCAACGGTGGAATATCGTGTCACCACATTGCTTGTTAATGCATCCATTCAAGCTGGAAACAGAGACGCGGGGCTGAACGATCCTGAGGTGGTGCACATATAGCCTTATACCTTTTGGAGGTGCATGAATAAACTATGCACATTCCTCCGTATGCCGCTTTCCTCGTCCCTCCCTGTTTTTAAGTACTGATTTCTCTCCGTCTCCGCCAGTCATGCTGTACAGGCACTTCAAACAAACTTAGATAGCACGAAGAACCCCGGGTTGAATGGTATGGGTATCCTTCCTCCCCCTTATGTTACTCGCAGTAGCTGACGGAACCTTCAGCTGACACACTAGGCGGTATCTCCGTACAAGCCTCAAACAACCCATCCACTCTTGGAAATGACGGCCCATTTTGGGATGCACTCACAGCGAACGTAAAGAACCTGCATGCCATCATCTCCGGTCACGGTGCATTCTGCCTCGAGCTTCCACAATCTGGTTCTAAAGCTTGCTTGTAGACCACGGGAACGAATGGTATGCGAACCCGCGAAAGACGTCGTTTTCTGCTTCAACGAGCACTCTGGGTTCGTTTCTCTTCCCATCTTACTCTCCTAGCCCTTCGTTTACGCAAGAACGTGTAGATACGGAGGGTATGGTGAACCTGAGTGGGGATACGGTGTGCGGAACATTGTGTTCAGGTTCCTTGATCCGAAGAAGGGTGTTGATACGTGGATTAGGCTACAGGGTGGGGAGACGAGGGCGAGAGTTACGTTGGATGGTACCTATGGGCGTAAGTAGCGTGGTGATTAGTGGACGCCGGATATACCAAAACTGTTCAGTTGTCTAGTGAACCTACCCACCTCCCTATCATGAACTTTCCACAGCGCTAAGCCGAGGAGAGCACGGCAGTGATCTGGAAGGCGAACTTGATTCCACGTCCACAGAGCTTGGTTTTCGCCGGAAAAGCTTCCCTGCTCTATTGAAAATCGTCATCTTCTAAGAACACGCCTCTCTTGGAAACTCTGGCACAAAGTATCGCATTGGATTGACTTTTATTTTCGGCAAAGCCATGGACAAGGCAGCATCGAGACTGATTCCATCATCAACCTACACAATTACATATGCGAAGAAGCTATTTCAAGACTCTGAATCCTAAATCGTCATGCCAGCGGCGAAGAACCGATGAAATTTGGCGTGTTTCCGGAGCGTAATATGTGCTGTGTACTTGTCATAACAAAGCCCCTCGAATTGAATCATGTTGGCGTATGTATATCCCTACAACTCTTCGTCAATGCCTAACGAGCGGAATTCTCGAAACTAACTAACCGTTCGCAGACGCTCTATCTTGCCAAAAGTCGACATGACAATCCGGCGTATTTGTAGAGCATGCGAATTCAAGCGTAGTGTAAGAGAGTGACGGGCAATGAAAATCATCAGAAGCCCAATCTTCACCCTGTGGAAATTCAAAAGTGCCGAAGAGAGGCTTTCGTTTCGGTGCAGTTTTCCAGCTCTCCGGCCTATGTCTGGTAATTTCAGAGTCTATGTTCAACCTCCAGATATCGAGGGTGCTGGGGTGGACGATGGTGATTGCTGGATCAAGCGCATCCGTCTTGCTGGGGAGAGAGGCATGTAATGTGCAGCGCTCCATCCCATAATCTAGGGTGCGAAATTGAACAATGGTCGTAATCTGTGGTCCTTTGTAAGAGCGCTTGGAGTAAAAGAAACGGAGGACACACGTTGGGAGTGACTATGAAGTGCCTGTCGTCTGGGTAGACAACTCCTAACGTTGTATAGTGTTCTCTAGTCTTTTCGTGGAGCTTCCTCTCTGGATCTGAAGTATGAACCTGTAAGAGAAGCTGCGAGAGTGACACGATGGGCGGGAAGGGGTCGTATGTGGCATTCCGGAAAACACTATCAAGATTTGGGTAGGGGTTCGGGCGTCGTAACGGGGCCGACACTCGAGGAGCCTGGGCCGGATTGTAGAGACACACCAGAAGAGAGAGCGTAGACGAGCAGATGCAGCCTATGCAAGCCCAGATAAACAGATATCTTTCCCCTATATATTGAGGCACGTCAATGTCAATTCAGCTATTGAGATCGGTTTTACCAACACTGCCTACTCCATGACGAGTACGTTCGCTCATTTTCACGTCGATGGGAGGTTGGCTCGGAGGGCAATGCAACGCCTGGTGTAGCCATAATCACCGTGACCTACTTACTGTAACATCTCAGTGAGTTTGGCGTCAACCTTGGGGATTGTTATCGGAGGAAAAGTGGGGTTCATTGAGTCTTCAAACTGCATGCGTATGACCCGATCCGACTGTTGTTGGCAACTTGGACTGTGGCGGATTGGTGGCAAATTGCAAACCTTGAATTTGTTGTTTAGATATATTTGCTGTGATTTGCAAGTGATTTGTTCTGTTTATCTATCTAAACTTCGAAGCGCGAAGCGACGAGGGATGAAAAAGAGAACTTCGGAGCCTTCTTTCGACTGGAGACATATCAAGTTAGGAGAAACTTTCACACTCTGAAGTAATTTCTGACACGTATTTGCTTGATAAGGGTAAGACTTGCTGTTTAGGAAGCGGTGAACTCACCCTCAAGTTGGTGCGTCGACTCGTCGGACTCGGCGCTACTTACTTCGTTACTCAAATTCCGGAAGCCTACAGCGAAAGAGTAAGACCGCCTAACGCGTGTTTAATAAGTACCACCACGCGTCGAAGCCAGACTAGATAAGAGAGCGTGCGGTCGTTGACGATATCTGCTAGCCCCCAAATGCTTGCTTTCTTCAGAGTCGTCGTGTGCCTCACCTTGACGCTGGAGAGCGGGAGCGCTCTGAGGATTTCTCCCCCCAATCCTGATTCCCAAAGTCAGATCCTTTTGTTCTATGTGTTTGTAAGCTTACGACTACAATCTCGCAGCAACTCGTAATGCTTGTCCCGGAGTCCCTGATAACCCTGAGGTTTGTATTTAGTTGGTGGCCAACCATACTCGTGTAAGTCTTGTTTTTTTAGGAGTTTGAGACTAAGAACTCAAGCATGTACGTGTGTCAACCCGTACGAAGTTGTATCCCTGATTGAACACAGTAAAATGACTCCCCTGATTCCTCTGGATGTGTGGAGTTTAATTTTATAAGGAAGAGCGAGGAGAGCGAGGTTGAAGTAAATTTGCGTCACCACCCCTCAAAGGAACGGAGCTACTTCATTAGAGCGGTAGATAGGATATATTCTTGGCTGCCTATTAAATGGCAATAAATTCTATAACATCTCTTTGTAAATTTACAAGTAACGGGGCTGATCCCGGCGATAGGGAGGCAGCATGAGGAGAGGTTTACCTTCATGGGGCTCAGGAGCATGCGTCGAGTTGGCCCTACTCTGTTGGTTGGATTCCCTTCATTGGTGGTGCAAAGGAAGGACGTCGAAGCGCTGCGACCACGCGTCAAAGCCTGAAACTAAGATAAAAGCGCTTGTCGTTCTCCTAAAAGCTCCCACCGTCCCATTGCTTGTTCTCATAGTAAGAGTTGTCGTATGCTTCACTTTTATTCTGGCGACCTCGAGCACTGCGCTTCCAACTGCAAATTCTGAAAGTCAGATTCTCTCACGAAATTTCGTCTTCGAGCTTATGAACATAGTTCTTTAGTTGGTAGCCCTGACCAATATTTCGGGGGTCCGCGGGGGGTGTGCACAACGGAGGACGTATGCATTTGAATTCATTCCCCTGTAAGTTGATATTCCTGGAAATTTTGAGACGCGCTACTCAGGTATGGGCGTTGTAGTCCGAAAGTGTCCTGAGATATACAATATATTCTTGAACACAAAAAAATCGAGTGACTTACCACTCTTTATCGGTTCCTTACAAATTTTAAAAGATGAAAAATGAAGCCAGCCGCAAAAGGAAAGGGGTACTAACATAACACAAAAACACTCAGGGTCCAGGACAAGTCGAGTCTCCCACCCGCCAAAAAGTGTGATCCAAAGTGTGATTTGGCGCCTCCGTTTTGTGACTTGTCCTGGAAAAAACTGTTGATTTTCCGCGAGCTGTCCTGCAAAAAGTGTGATGCACAGGACAAGTGTCGGCGCAGAAAGTGTGATTTGGGCTGTGATTCGAACTCCGAAATCACAACACTCGGCTTGAGACCGAATTCGGAATTGTAACCGACTACTAGTACGACCAGGTTTAGAAATTTCCGACATTAGCCGACGTACGGATCCCGATTACGGCCAGGTTTAGAAATTTCCGACATTACCCGACCTACGGGTACAAGGTTTGCCGTACTTTCCAAACCAGATTCTGAAGTTGCCAAGACATCTGACCGAAAAACCTACAAAAGGCTTGTTTATCTCTCAGCATTTTTCTCCCCGCCTAATAGGTATCTCTGCGCCGCCTTCTCCCTCGTCAAATGGCAGACCA
>Ga0307507_10010175_pt1 | contig 12252 bp, 3 predicted proteins | sample 7_EM_MG_FD_207223 | JGI IMG/M metagenome (GOLD analysis project Ga0307507, IMG submission 207223) | Populus trichocarpa ectomycorrhiza microbial communities from riparian zone in the Pacific Northwest, United States - 7_EM | ecosystem: Host-associated > Plants > Roots > Unclassified | place... | reverse complement strand
CATGGGGCCGTCGAAGCTGGCCTGTGTTTCCGCTGCCTAGAGCTTTGCCCGTGTTTCCACCTCGTTGAGCCGTCTGGTCGCCGTCGCGTCGCCGTCGCGTCGCTGTCGCGTCGCTGTCGCTGTCGACTAGGTCGCGCGCACCACGCCTATTAAGACCCTCTTCTGAGTTACCTGGGTGTACCGGATACCAGATAGGCCCTTGGAGGGGTCTTAACGAGTTCTCTAGGCAGGGCCTTAATAAGTTCTTCGCGGTGGCCTTGGGGCCTTAACAAGTTTCGTATGAGGTGCCTGCGACACGTTAACCTTAACAAGTTCTTATAAAAAGAGGATCCCTACGCCCTCGTCGCGTTCCCTTTGCGATCTCAGAGCTAGTGCAAGCCCAAGGGTGTCCTGTTATATGTCTAGGACGCATCCACGTCAACTGGCTGGATAAGGCCAGTTTCGGGCCTGGCTGCGAACCAGGTAGTCGTATATCGGGTGGTTTTCGTATCCCAGTTTCCCTTAGTAGGCCTCCCTAGATGGTAGAACAGGAGCTCTAAGCGGAGGCAGTGAGGCTCCTGGTGTTACGAAGTTCATGTAGAGGGGTTCATTAATGAAATGGGTTGATCAATTGATGATCTTGTATCGTGTCTTTTTAACCTTGATCTGACGTGTCTTTAGTGACGTGTCTTCGTGCACGTAACTCGTGCATGTGACCCACGCCTTTAGAGAATATAGATTATCTAATATACCCCCTTAGCTTTAAGCTCTTTAAGGTTAAAGCTAGCTACCTTCTCGTGTCTGTTAATGAGTTAATTAAACCGTAATCTTATTTAAATCCTTCCATCTTACTCTAATACTGTCCCTTAGGTCCTCTAGTTGCTTCTCCTTATTCAGCTACTCCTTAATATCCACCATCCCAATTATATTAACGAAGCTTTAAAACCTTTGCTTAGGCAGGGCCTTTATAAGTCCATCGGCAATTATCTCCTTTATTACTGTCTATTGAAATCGTACTTATCTTATTGTGTATTCCTAACGTAGCTAGTGTTAATAGATATTAATATATCGGAGCTTTATAATCAGCTTTACCGTGTCTTCTATAATTAGTTGGAGTATCTGTGTATTATTGCATTTAATAATTAAGGGCTCGTTTAGGCGTAACGTCATTACTTTAAACAGCCTGCTGATAAAGATAGCTTCCTTTGCTGTCTATAATAGGGCTAACAACTCGGCTTCTGTGCTTAATGTCGTCACCATACCCTGCTTACTTGCTCTCTAGGCGATTGGCCCCCTAAATAGCTTTATAATATATCCTTGCGAGCCCTTTCTATTAACAGAGTTGTCCGCGAATAATGCATTACTAGCACAGATAAATAATTGCGCTTTACCTCTACCATCTCTTCTATTGTCTCGTCCTTTGTCGCGTATTCCTTTATCTCTCCCTCTACTATTTATTCCTTCCTTATCTCCTCCATAGCAGATTGCTCTGCTTCTCGTACTATACAGGTACTGGATAACTCTATCTGCCACTTAATAATGCTCTTAGCCTGGGTCCTGGTTGAACCTTACTAGCTATAATACTGTAAAAGCAATATCCAGACGCGTTGTAGTAGCTGTATAGAGTACTAAACCCAGTTTTCTCTAATATAGCATTATAGAAGCTGGTAGGGATATAGGACAGACTAATAGGTCTATATTAAGGGACGGACGCGTCGGACGGATTATACGGTAATTAGTAGGGAGGAGTTCTAATTCTATTATAGGAGTATCTAGAAGACGCCCTCTAAGATCTATCTTATACTAGTTAGCTATCTTCTTAATATAGGCTTCCTGGGATAGCTATAGGAGCCTCTAGCTACAATTATATATTACATAGATTCCTAGGAACTATTTTAGCTCGCTAAGGGTACTTATCTGGTATTCCTTGCTTAGCTCCTTAATCGCTTCTTAAGCCTTCTTTTTATCTATCTTTCTATAGCAGAAGACGATATTATTAATATAGAAGAAGACGACTATTCCACCTTTTAGCATAACGTACGGCTTTTAAGGTACCTCTTTAAAGCCCAATTCATTTAACAAGCTCGTGAGATTCTTCTACCATAATAGTGGTGATCATCATAGTCTGTACAAGGCTTTTCTTAAGCGCAGTACTTTATCTGTCTTTCCTTTATTAAACCCTAGCGGTAGCTTTATATAGATAACCTTGTTAAGATCGCAATAGACAAACGCATTAACTGCATCTATCTATATTGTCTCTAGGTCGAATTTTGCGGTGATTGCCATAAGGGTTTAGAAGGTCATACTAGCTAATATAGTAGCTCTTGTAGGTAGGTCTCCTGGGGCCTATTAATTTCTATATACTACTAAGCGTGCCTTGTATTTCTGGAGAAATCCATACTTATCTGTCTTGTAGACGAATACCTATATTAAGCTAAGAACCTGCTGTCCCTTTATATACTTCTTGTCCGTTTCTTAAAACAACCTCATTTGATGATGGGATTAAAGGTAAGCTTGTTAAGCCTCTTAAAACTAATCTCAAAGAGAGTATATATTAAGGTCCTTAATTAACTAAGGTGGCGGAGGTAAGTTCTTCCTATGTAATCTAACATCACGTATTCTGCCTAATTTCAGCTTGCTATCATTAAGTTAACTATTAAGGTTGAACTTCCTTCCTGCTACAAAGGCGCCTTAATAGGCTAAGGTAATCCTTTTAGTGACAAAGTCTTTAAACCTATTATTACCAGCTTCCTTAAATAAGTCTTTAACTAAGTCGTTAAACACCCCCTAAGTGTAAAACCTATCTCCTACTCAGTTAACAGTGTCCTAATTAGTATCTGACTTTATAGGATACTTAATGTAAAAGGCATATAGAGATTCTTCGTCTTCTTCTATTAGAGGTGGCGTATAATACGCGTCTTTAAGAGCTCTTATAAGTTTAAGATCTGCTAACTTATTAAAGGTTCAAACTGGCTCATCAACATTATTATCTTCCTCTTAAATTGACGGTTTAAATACTTCGTTATTATCTTTTAGAAGAACCTCGTTCTTAGTCAAGGTCTTAGGGAGTTAAATCTTCTTAATTAGCGTATCTAATTCGGCGTGTAGATCCTTTAAGATGTCCGTTCACTTACTATTAAAGAACGTCTTTTTATTAAAGATAACATCCCTAGTAGAGATAATAATACCTTTATACGGGATCCAGATCCTGTAGATATTAGTAGAGTTATAGCCAATAAGGTAGCTGATATGGGCTCGCGGATCTAGCTTGCTTAGTCTTTTCTTCTTTAGCTAGGCATTTAACGTCATCGCGTACGCCCTATAGCTATAGGCTTTTAGGTGCGCTAATTGTGGTTTTCTTAATCTCCTATTTACTAGATAGGTATGGAACCTTTTATATAGCAATTTCCATCCATTACTTTCCCGTGGCGTTTAATCTCAAAGGTAGACTGTATAGTTAACTATCTCGTTCTATAGGTTATATAGTAGATTAGCAGCAATTCTTATTGCACGTCCTTTCTCAATAATTATACCCCCTGAGCGTTCGGCGGTACCGTTCTGTACTTGGGTATATAGCGCTAAAGGCTTAAAGGTAATCCCTTGGGTCTGTAGCTATTTAAGGGTTCTCCTTCTCCCTAGCTTATTATCTAACCTAATGGTGTTGACCTTAAGGTTATACCTTAGATGAATCCATTAGATGAAATCTTTAAGTACTTATAGTGTCTCCTTCTCCTCGCTATACGTCGTTATAAAATATAGGAAGGTTCTTCCTAAGAAGGTATTATAGATAAGCATAACTTATACAAATCCCGTATACGCTTCCTTAAGGTCAGTCTAGTTAATATAGAGGTCAAGATAAAGTTTATTAATATTCCGTTCTAAGAACCTTCTTGAGACCTGATGCTTGATTTTGGCGAGACTGCAATACTAATATTCCGTTATCTTTAGGCCTTAAAGCTTAACTCCTAGGGCGTTAATACCTAAATAATAAAGGCTTATAGGTCCTGGATGACCTAGACGCAGATACTATAGTTATGCATCACCTTTTATATCTAGGCGAATGTCTCTTAACAATGCTCTACGCTTCCATTAGTGGCGTAGCAGTTGGCTTGTATTAAACGCCAATAGACTTCCTGGTTGGATGTATTTGATAGTCTGTTATCCATAACATTCTTCCATTTAATATAGGATTGTATTGTCCTTCCAAACTAGAAGATTATTGTTTCCTTTGTTATCCTAGAAGTACCCTCGCTTTTAAAGTAGACAGAACAACACTAGATTTGTATTAAAGTCCGTATAGAAGGTAACGTCCTTAAGACATAGGATTCCCTTGCTCTTATCTAGTTTTATAACTTGGATAGTGACATTGCCGTAACCTAGTATAGGCACTTCTAAGCTGCTAGCGGTGACGTATTTATGTCTTAGAGCTTTCCTAAAGTTATAAAAACAAGAGAGATTATTAAAGATATATAGAGTGGTTCCTAAGTTAAGAATAGTCAATAGCTTTAGTGGATGGATTTAACCTGTGTAATATAATTCTAGGAGTATTATATTAGCTTCTCCCTTAATCTTAACTTCCTGGCTCTCGTCCTATTATTATTAAGCCTTGTCTTCCTGTTCTTTAAGTCTAATCTTTGTAACTTAGTTAGTGAGATTCTTATTCTTTTCTACCTTCTTCAGCACCCTTTTAATGCGAGCATCTCCGATCGTAACTCCTTCGGGTCTCTTATCTTCAAATAAATACCAATAGTCTTAAAGGGAATGTCCTCGTTTCTCGCACGCCAAGCACACAGGTAGTAGCTTTTTATGGGACGTCTTCTTGTCTACCAGTGACCCGGCTCTCTTTAAGCGTCTAGTACGTGCTAAGGTTCCTTTCCCTAGACCTTTAGTAGTATTAAAGTGATCTATTATAGCTTACTCTATAAAGTCTGTATTAAAGGTACTCCCTCTTATAGTAGTATTAGCTTTCTTTAAGGGTATTCTAAGTCCTTCTTATAGCTCCTTTGCTACTTTGTAGTATTCGGAAGATCTCAACTTCTAAGGGTCATTCAACTCGGTAGTGTACTTTATACAGTAGGCGTTGCTAAACGGTTAAATAACTTCTGCCAAATCTTGTAGCTAGATTCTATTGGATATTTAAGGGATCTTGTACTTCTCTCCTAGTACCATTATATATTCCTATTAATCTAACCACTAATTCAATTTTGACAAGTGTTTAAACCCCTTAAGGGCTTCTGTGTACTGGTGTTGTACCTTCTTCCTAATAAACGACGAGGTAGGTTCTGTGTTCTCCTTTAATCAGGATAGCCATTCTTTAACTATTAAGAAAGGGTCAAGCAATAGCTTCTTCTAGATCAATACTATAGACGTAATTTAGGTGCGTATTTATTGCAGATGCTCTTCCTGTTTTAGGAAGTACCTTATATCCTAGTTATAGTATCGTCTGCTGTTCTTGTACGCTTTCTGTTGATTCGTTGAGAGCTATGTATATATAGTTACATTCTCATTAAAGTCTGTGACCTTTAGAAAAGGTGGTTTTTTAAGTAGACCTTCTTAAGGTGCTTCTATAGCTGGGTTAATATGGGCCCAAATTTACTAATTTATAAGGGCTTATAGTTGCCAGATCTATTGCTCCCAGTCTTCTAGTTTATTAAGGATGATCATGGTTAACAAACTTGACGTTAGTGGAGTCATTTTAACTGATAGGCAAAGGAGGGATTAAGATGGTATTTTATTATTAGGATCGTCCTATTATTAGGATTGTCCTTGTCGTCAGATTAAGGTAGAATCTTATAGAATCTCTTGGAATCTCGTCAAAGACTCATCTTGTGACAATTAAGGTAGAATTTCTGTCAGAGTCTGCGTCCTAACAATAAGGTGTCAGAGTCTAACAATAAGGTAGAATTTCTTCAAATGATTGAGTAATGGCTAAATAGCTTCTTAAGTCGGCGGACCGGGCTTATAACTGTCACGAAGTTCATGTAAAGGGGTTCATTAATGAAATGGGTTGATCGATTGATGATCTTATATCATGTCTTTTTGACCTTAATCTGACGTGTCTTCAGTGACGTGTCTTCGTGCACGTGACTCGTGCACGTGACCCACGCCTTTAGAGAATATAGATTATCTGACACCTGGTGTTGTTGAGGGCGATGCTTTGTACGATGCTTCGTACGCGTCGCGGGCTCAACACCACAGAGTCGCCACGACAGCGCTGCACGCGCTGCGACGGCTCTCTACCATCGCCTCTGCACTTGGCCATCAAGAGGAACGGATTCCAGATGATGTTTCCACCCGCGGCGACGTGGACGCGTGCAGTAGGGCTTCGCGGGCCAATATAAGATAATACTTAGATACAGATAGCTAAAATAATATAACCCTTTAATTAGCTGGGTTAAAGAAATACTAAAGTTTAATACAACCTACTGCTAAAGTTATTACTTAAAAAACCATTTGCCCTATAAACATGCACACAACTATTTAAATTTAATATAATATAAATTACCCTTACCACAAACCTTAAGCCAATATAATAAATCTATAACTGCCGATTATGGTAAAGAATGTGAAGATGTTACATTAAAACCACTTAAAATTTATATAATATAGGCCGCGCCTTTTATCTTATTAGTAAAAAGACAAGATTATAAAATCTTTACTATAACTATAACGTGTTCCACCACCGAGCGTATCACTTCAAAGAACACCAAAAAGCCTAAGTTTCAATATTAAATATCTCAACCACTACTTAATAATATTTTCTAAAAATTTAAATATAAGCTTTTATATACATATTTTAGCGTATATTATAATATTAGAGTATATAACTTAATAGTTATTATAATATAGAGTTTAGGGGCCAAAAATAGAGATATTTCTAAATATCTCAACAACCACTAGACTATATACTTTTATATTATAATGGGCACTAAAATAGGCATATTAGAGCTTATATTTAAATTTTTAGTGAATATTATTAAGTAGTGGTTGAGATATTTAATATTGAATTTAGGCTTTTTGGTATTCCCCGAAGTGATGCGCCCGGTGGTGTGATGCGCTCGGTGGTGGAACACGTTAGAAGATATTAAAAAAGCACTAGAACCAAAACAGTATTCTAATCCTTAACCTTTTATACCTAAAGAGTACCATAACCTAATTAATAAGTTTAAAAAACAATTTATAGACTAACTAGCCCCATACTAAGAGAAGCACAATTTTAAGATAGAACTTAAACCAGGTATAATACTAAAGTTTAGTCCACTATATAGTATATTATAAGAAGAACTGCTTATAATGCGATAATACCTCAACAAGCATCTAGAAAAAGAATTTATTTACCCTAGTTAATTTCCATTTGCCTTACCTATACTATTTATTAAAAAGCTAGGAGAAGGCTTAAGATTCTATATTAATTATTAAGCTCTAAACATAATTATAATTTAAAACCAATATCTAATTCCTTTAATTTAAGAGATGCTTAACTGTTTAGTAAAGGTACAGTACTTTATAAAACTTAATATAGTTACTGCCTTTAATAAAATCCGTATATATAAAGGAGATAAGAAGTATATAGCTTTTCGCATATAATAGGGACTCTTTAAATACCTAATAATGCCATTTAGCGTAAAGAATAGTCCCAGTATGTTTTAGTAGTACATTAATAATACGCTTTGTGAATTCCTTAATATATTTATTACCGTATATATTAATAATATCTTAATCTACTTATCCTTGCTTTTAGAACATTAAAACATATTAAAATAGTCCTTAAACGCCTACGAGATGCAGGCCTATAATGCGATATTAAGAAATACAAGTTCTATACGTCTAAGGTTATATACCTAGGCTTAATTATATCCCGCAATAGAATTAAAATAATCCCTAAAAAAGTCGCTGTGATTATAAACTAGAAAAGCCCTAGTAATATATAAGACGTTTAAGGATTTCTAGGATTTGCAAATTTCTATTATTAATTTATTAACCTGTGACGGGCTTGTACAAATGCTTCTAAACCAAAGCTTGTAGATTGCTACTATACAAGAATACTAAGCTAAGGAGAAGAAGAAGAAGAATCGTTTAGGGGCAGTAGGTAGGCATATCGCGAGGGCCGCTAAGGCGCTAGTGGTAAGCGGGCCAATAGCAATTTTGCATGCCGGGCATAGAAAATCCTAATTGGTTAAATATGGCCAGTGACGCGCTCCAGCACCGTTATATCACTCCCCCCTCCCAAAAAAGCCTGCCCTTAGGCTTTATCTAAGTTCTTTATTATTGTTTAAATTATTATAGTTATCTAACCCCTCTTCCCAGCATTTAACCCAGCTATCTAACTTACGTGGTGGTCTAGGGAGGTCTAGGTGGGCTAGGTGGAAATCTCGTAGCTTATAGGGAGAGTACTTAAAATTAGATACGGGGTACTATTCTAAATCTTTATTATAACCTACCTAGCTCACACGGTATTTTAAGGTACTATAGTCCTTCTTTACTGCTAAGATCTCTTTAACTTCCTATTCTTCATCCTTTGCAATCTAAATTGGTGGTAGGGGGTCGTTGTACTGTCCAGGTAATAGGTCGTCCGCGGCCTTCCGTAGTTGGTCTAAAGAGAAGATAGGGTAGATCTTCATTAACTCTGGTAGCTTAACCTTAAAAGAGTACCCTACCTTCTTAGGGATTTTATAGGGGCCAGCCATTTAGTAGTCTAGCTTATAGCTTAGCCTCTAGGTTTTCTAGTTCTTTATTAACACCTATACCTTATCTCCTACATAGAAGTCTACCTTATAGCAATATTGGTTTATGTCGGACTCTTTCTTCTCTTATACCCTTTTTATAATTGCTTAGGTAGTCTTCTAGGCTCTATATATTCTCTTAGCGAATATCTGGGCCTCTTTATAGCTAAGGCGTTTGCGGGCTGTTATATATCCTATAGGTCTATCCCAATTAAAGGATATTTGTGGCCTATATCTATAGAGTAACTTAAATGGCAACATTCCTATACTATTATAAGGGAGCGTGAGCTGTGCGTAGTCTATTATAGGTAGTAGTTCCAACTAGTTGTCCTAGTAGTAGTTAATAAAGGGGCGAAGTTGCTAGTTAAGGTACTAGTTTATAATCTTGGTTTAGCCATCAGTCTAAAGGTAGAATGTAGTAAAGAGCTTAATCTTAATCCTAAGGATGCGGCAGAATTTGTTCTAGAAGTCCAATATAAACTAAGGTCCACGGTTAGAGATAATTAACTTAGAAGCGCTATAGATCCAGTAGATATTATCCACGTACATACGGGCTATGTCCTTTACGGTTATAGTCTTAAAGTAAGAGAGGGAAACGGCTTGCTTACTTAGTTGGTCAACTACTATAAAGGCTATGTCATAGCCGTGTTTATCCTTTAGAAATAATTTAAAATCCATTATAATATGTTGCTAAGGGCGTTTAGGGACTAGCAGTAGTTGCAGCTATTTAGGAGTTTAGTCCCTAGGGGTATTCGCGTATTTATAAGTATAATAATTTCTGATAAATTGTTCTATATTAGATAGGAGTCCTCGCCAATAGTAATAAGGTGATAGTAGTTGGTAGGTCTTGTCTCAATTAGGGTACGCCATAGAGACTTAATAGTAGGCTTTACGGATTAGCTCTGTTTATAGGTTGTTAATGTCTAAAACTATAAGCTGTTCTTAGTATAGGAGTAGTCCATCTTCTATTTCCAAACTAGGGTTACCCCCCATAGCTTAATTACGGAGGGCTTTTAGGGATTCGGCTATGCAGTTCGCGGTTAGGATATAATTAATTAGTCCTATTAGTTTATTTAAGGTCTCTTCTTCTATAGGTACTACCTTATTCTATTCGGAGCTTAGTTCCTTAAGGATATATAGGTTAAGTTATTCGGTATAGAGAAGGGCGCGTGTTTAGTGCTAAGCCTTTAGCTTGTTTTATAGCCCCACATCCTGTTCTCTCTAGGTTAAGGCATTAGCCTTAGTATTTTACCTACCAGGGCGGTATATAATTGTAAAGAAGAATTAGGAGAGTATTTTGGCCTATTAGGCCTATTAACCAGTAAGTTGTTTTATTATTATAAAATACTTAAGGGCTTTGTAATTAGTATAAACCTTAATTTAAGAGTCTGTGCTTCCAAGCTCTGCGCGCCACTAGGACAATAATTATACAATAGCCAACATTTCCTTATCGTGCACTTTGTAGTTGCACTTAGCTAGGGCTATTGTTTTTAAGAAGAACGTAATAGGGTACCATTCGCTATTTAGGTATAGCTATAAAAGGACTCCCACTACTACCCTATTAAAGGCGTCCGTTTCTAGTATTAATTTAAGGTCTGGGTCATAGTAACGAAGGATTAGGGAGGAGATAAGTTGGTCCTTTAACTCCTTAAAGGCTTTTATACAGTTATTATTAAAGATAAAAGACGTGTCGTTCTTAGTTAGTTGTATAAGAGGCTTAGCTATAACTCTATAGTCACGGATAAACTAATAGTAGAAATTATAAAAGCTAAGGAAGGACTGGATTCCTTTTATAGTATAAGGGGGTTTCTAGTTATAGATTACCTTAACCTTCTTTAGGTTAACTTTAATTTCTTCTATACTAATAATAAACCTAAGGTACTTAATACGTTTTACTCTAAATTTACATTTTTTAATATTAACTTATAGGCCTGTATTCTATAGTCTCTCTAGGACCTTTTTAACATAAACTTAGTGCTCAAGTTCGTTGTCTAAGTATATAAGAATATTGTCTAGGTATGCCGTACAGAATTCATTAAAGTAGTTAAAAAGAACATTATTTATATACCATTAATAAGTAGCTGGCCCATTTGTCAGTCTAAAAGGAAGGACTTTATATTTATAAGACCCGTAATGGGTACGGAACGTTATTAGGTCTTCCAATATAGGGTCCATCCTAATTTAGTAAAAAGCTTAGCGGATATTAAGCTTGGTAAAGATTTTAGCCCAGCTTAAACGTGCAAGGGTTTTATTAATTAAAGGGAGAGGATACCAATCCTTCTAAGTAATGGCGTTTAGCTTTTAATAGTCGATACAGAAACGAAGGCTTTTATTAGGTTTCTTTATAAATAAAATAGGGGAAGTAAAGGGAGCCTAGCTTGGCTTAATAAACCCTTTATAGAGGTTGTTAATTAGGTACTACTTTATTACCTTTAGTTCCTCTATAGTTTGCTAGTAAAGGGGGCTATAGCCTAGGGAGTTATTGGTCTCCAACTAAATCTTATAATTATAGGTTTAGTGGGGGGGTAGTATATCTAAAGCTACTTTTAAGAACGCGTTTCTATAGTTTAAGAGGTAATTGGGAAGGAGGTGCTTAACTAGTTCCTTATTAGTTTCCTCTACTAGCACTTCTTCCCTCTTAGCAATGATCTGGTTGATTTTATATAAACTAGTAGTAAAGACTTTGTTGTCCTTCTGATATATATTAAAGTGGAAACCTATAGCACTAATTGCCGCGATGTTTACTATAGGGGTATTATATAATAGTAGGGTTATCTGTGGCCTTAGGGGCTTCTGGGGTATTGGTGTTGTCCTTACTCCTCTTAGCTCTTATTGCATCTTCTAAAGGTTATCCTTTATGTCCTATTAGTACGTCCTCTTCCCTATTAGCCGGATCTCCGTAATTTAGAAGTTGTTTATATTAGTATCTATTCTACTTCCATAAGTAAAGTCCTCCTTAACTGTAGTCCTTCAGGAGAGTATCCTCGTTGGTATGGAGTTCCTGCTAGCCTCGCAGTGGGCATCTTCTTAGGCGAAGGCTAGGTCGCGGTTCCTAACATCTTACTAGTAGATAGGATCAGCCTTTGTGGCTAACATCTTACGGTTAATACGGATTTCCCTAATAAAGGAGGGTAACTTTGGTTTATTCTCTAGCTAGATAAACTGTCTTTATTAAACGTTTAGCTAAATATTAAAGTAGGACATCTATTTTTGGCTAAGAATTATATTATATGACCCTAGGTCTAGGATGTAGAAGGGGATACCAAACTAGCATCGTCTATTAATAGCGATATATAGCTTCAAAACGTGGGTAACTGGCATACTGGCTTAACCGTTATAGCCTTTTACTTAAATAGGCTTCTCTAGTTAGGTAGCATTTACATTTAAGAACTTAGCAACATTATTCGCATAAGTAGTGTTTATAAAGGCAAAGCTATTTGCTCTAGTATTAATAAGGGCAGTTATATTAACTCTATATCCATTTTAAGATACTATATATAGAACTATAAAGTGTTTTCCACCTATTAGCTAACTTAGATTAATCTCTTTA
>Ga0307507_10010174_pt1 | contig 12252 bp, 6 predicted proteins | sample 7_EM_MG_FD_207223 | JGI IMG/M metagenome (GOLD analysis project Ga0307507, IMG submission 207223) | Populus trichocarpa ectomycorrhiza microbial communities from riparian zone in the Pacific Northwest, United States - 7_EM | ecosystem: Host-associated > Plants > Roots > Unclassified | place... | reverse complement strand
AGGAGTAGGTGCGATTTAAGGAGTAGGTGCGATTTAAGGAGTAGGTGCGATTTAAGGAGTAGGTGCGATTTAAGGAGTAGGTGCGATTTAAGGAGTAGGTGCGATTTAAGGAGTAGGTGCGATTTAAGGAGTAGGTGCGATTTAAAGACCAGGAGGAACTACAGCGGACTTTTTTAAAAGGGTGAGTTTGGTAATTTCTTTGGATATATCCTTTTCTGCCACATCCGAAGCATTCTCCATTTGTGGCTTAAGTCCTTCGTTCGTTGGTTCCTAAGGGTGTGTAGGATTAAGTGGCGTCAAGGTCTATAGAGTCGTGCGTAGGTTTCGGAGAAGGGTCGCGCTTTAGGGTATATATCGGTTTCGTAAAGTCTTAAACGTGAGGCGTGGTTGGCTTTAGAGAACGAGTTTATTTATTATATTAAAGGTCCTTATTAATTTGTTAATACATTATAGCAAATTTAGGTAGGTCCTTTGGCAGTTCCCTACCTACTAACTATACTCTAATTTTATTCAAAATAGCTTATTAAAGAGCAGCAACTTTAGCGGCTTTATTCCAATCTAGTTCGCTAATAAGGCCTAAAAATTCCAAAAAGAAGCTAGTAAAGTCTTAATTCTGTTATTATAGGGTTTTAAGTTTAGTAACAGCGGTATGTTTATAGCTAGCGTTATTATACGTTTGTTCTAATAAAGAGATAAAGATTTTAAAATTAATAAAGGTGCTATTACGGAAGAATAGGTCTATAGTTTATATAGCGTCTTTGCTTAATTAAGACATCCTATAGCTAATCTTGCTAGCTTTAGTAAGGTATCGGTTATAGTTTGTTAAAAGTTTAAGGCGGAGCTTAGTTATAAAGGGATATAGGTTATTTTAATTTCCATTAAATATTAGAGGGTTAGGAAGCTTTTTTAATTTTATAGTAGGTACTAGGTTTGTTATAGGTATAGGTTAAGCTACCGTTACTAGTTTAGGGTTTGCATTTAATAGGCTAGGTTCGCATACAGTTATTTTAATTTTATTTATAGGTGTTACTATTAGGGTCTCTATTATAAGTGTATTAACGTTGCGGAGTTCTTTGCGGAGTGTTTCCATTAATCGCTAATACTGGGCTTCTAGTATAGCCCGCTGCTAAGCTAAAGCATCTGTAAAGGCTTCTTGCATTACAGTTAACTGTTCCCTAACTAGGGTTATAATGCTTGTAGTTAACGCGTAGGATTCAAGGTTGTTTGCCATTTTAATAGTAGTTGTTTTTAACACAATGTAATATAAGGGCGCGAAGAGGCTTTGGGAAAGATTTAAAGAAATAATATAAATTCTATCTAAATCTGAGGGTATATAGCTCTTGCTAAAAACAAGATGTTGCATAAAGAAGAGAAAGGAATAACGAGAGAATCTTGCAATTAAATAGTTTAGGGGTCTTGGTCGATGCATACACACATATGCACGCAGACGGACTTTGGTAGTATTCGATTAATCTAGCAGAACTTAGCAGAAGTCAATTAAGCTGGCAGAATTTGGCAGAATTTAGTCAAAGCTTCAAGTTCTATCTGTTAAGTGTTTTACTAAGACATTCCTACTGTAACTAGGCTAGTCCCATTACACACTACTAGCACTCTTTTAGTGTGAGTAATAATAACGTTTCTAAGGTTATTATAGTAGATTTAGAGTCTGTCTATATCCGCTAAATAGAGCAAGAAGGGGGTATCTGTATAAATAATATAAAACTGTATCTTGCCTATAGGGGTGACAACATCCGCAGTTCTAATAGAGGTAGTAATTCTAATGCCAAACTACACGTTAACTTATCCTTTAGTTAAGGTATTAAGTCTTACAAATTAGTCCGCGTTCTATAGTGCCTAGAATTATCTATAACCGGCTATAGACTTCTTTAACGCACTAGTATCAATCATAATTCCTATAAATACTGTGGAAGTATAGCATAAAGCGGCGGTTGTTGTGTTATAGTTAAACGGGTCAGTTTCCGTAGTAGGTTCTATAGAGGTTGCAGTAAATAAGTAAGCGTAAGCCTTATTAGCTAGTTCTACACTTATAGAGGTTGCTTTGTCTATAGTAAGAGTCCCAAATAATATAAGGTAGTAGCTGTTAGGGTCTTCTAATTCTTCCTTACTATTGTTATTATTAGTGTTTTTATCAGCGTCTGTATCTAGCATAAGAGCTTTAAAGGTCTTATTACACTCATTATTATTATCTCCTTTATAGTAGATAGTATATTATCTAAAGCGTTCTTTAAAGTTACTATTACGGCCCTTATTATTATTAAAATGTCTTTTATACTCATTTCTAGAACGGTTCCGCTCCTCCTCTATATATTTCCATAAGCGGCAGCTCTCCTTTTAGCAAATATAGCACTTGGCCTTTAGGGATCTAATAGTGTTTTATCTATAGGAGCGGGTTCAGTTATAGTTGTTACGGATATTACGGCAGTATATATAATCCGTAAAGTAGGCTCCTTAAGACGGTCTTATTAAGGCCTAGAAAGGGTGTTCCTTCTCCTATATAACTATAGAAGATTGCAACTTACTAATTAACTAGGAGAGATCTTTAGAAGGGTTAAAAATGGTAATACGGCATACTAGTATTCCTTAGCAAGCGGTAACTAGTTTATTTATAAGAAAAAGGTCTATATAAAACTCTAAGTGTAATCCATAGTAATATTTTAAGAGCTTATTAAGAAGTAGTTAGAAACTCTAATAGATTTACTTATTAGGGTTCTCGTTAATAATTCCTTAGAAGTTAGTAGCATTCTATTTAGTAAGGTTTCTCCGATAGTACTCTAGTCCTTTAAAAAAGTAACGCATATAGTTATATGCCTCAGTAAATAATCTAGTTAAAAGGCTGCTATTATAGTAGTAATCCTAAGTAAGTCCCTTTAGCATGCTTAGGAATACAGTTATATAGCCTTTAGGAGGTAGACCAGCTCTCTTACAGATATTATAGAAAATAGTTAACTTAAAGTTAAAGCTATTACTCACTCTATTATACTTCTGGTTATCTATATAGATCTTAGCAATAGTGGCTGCCTCCTTGCTATATATAGGCAGGTGCATAGCAGGGTCGGTATTGGTAGTGCTAGGGTAAAGATACTAGGCAGGAGGAGGACTAGGTAGGGTAGGAGCAGTTACTAAAGGGAGGGTAGAGGTAGTTACCGTAGGTAATAATTACTAATTCTGCGTCTATAGGAGTTAAGTAAGGAGAGTAAGTAGTTAATCTTAAGTAGAGGGAGGTGCGGCTTGCTATTGGGTAGCGGTTAGTGCAGTTTACTAGGGTATAGATACAACAGCTAGTTAGGGTATTATAGGGGTAGGTATTTGCGTTTTAGGTATTATAGCTATAGCTATAGGCTGGATTACAGGCGTTAGAGGTAGTGGAGGTAGTTAATAGTTTATAAACGTTAGCACCGTATAGGTAGATAGTAGGCTGCTAAGGGGGGTTATAGGAACTAAAGAGGCTATAACTAATAGGGGTATAGCTTAATTCAATTTCAGAGCTGTTTATATCAAGTTAAGTCATTCTCGTAGTGCCACTATAATTATAGGGCTGACTTCCTTAAGAGCTCCTATAATTTCCTTATCTATCCATTCGTGAGGTTCCTCTTCTATAAGAGCATTATATAGAACCTTATAAAGTGGGTATCTATTGCTATGTATAGCGACATATACTCCTCTTTAGAGTAGGTAAGTACGGAGCTTTACTCTAGTAATAAAGCGTATCTTTCTAAAGTCCTTAATAGTAAAGCCTTTAAATTCTTCCTAAAATAGCAACTGTAATATATAATCCGTAAAGTTCTTATATATATACTCATAGATTTTTATTTCTATATATTCTTCTAGGTCTTCCTCTAAGGTAGTTACTATATCAATCCTGTAACTATATCTAGCGATTCTCTCCTTCTAATTAATTTCCATATTGTCGTGTCTTTGTGTATATTGTAGTTCAAGGTTAAGGTTAAGGTTGGGGTTAAGGTTAAGGTTGGGGTTAAGGTTAAGGTTGGGGTTAAGGTTAAGGTTGGGGTTAAGGTTAAGGTTGGGGTTAAGGTTAAGGTTGGGGTTAAGGTTAAGGTTAAGGTTAAGGTTAAGATTAAGGTTTAAGGTAAAGGTATAAAGGTAAAGGTGTATACGTCCTCTACAGCCATTAGGCCTATAAAGTGTTCTTAGCAAGACTGCTATTCTCTCAGCAATCTGTTATATTGGCTGTAAGGCCAGTATAAATTCTCTTAAGCTTAAGGGAGGTTGTAATCTTCTCTAAATAAAGATATAATTCTCTAGGCGATTTAACGCGTCAGCAGTTAAGCTAATACGTGGTCTCAAGCTTTAAGGGTAATATAGCTTTCTCCTTTAACTAAAATAGATAAGGTTAGGCAATCTGTATACTATTTCTAGTACGGTTCTTAAGCTCTAGCTTATTGCATATTTCCTAATCTATACGTCTACTAATCAGTATCAGTATACTCGCTTTATTAACATACACGAATATCACTTATAGTGGTACATATGCGGTGTTGAAGTTGGTAGTTAATTATTATCTCGAAGTAAGAAGTTGCTCCAAGGTCAGATTAGCTAGTCTCGCTTCATGGTCTCGTGACCACGTCACATAACTAACATTCCGACACTAACTTATCTAACTATATTACTAAAGGCATTTTGTTTTAGTATAATAAGGAAGGAGTACTATACTCTATAGTATACTTCTTAAAATAATTAAGCCTAGCTAAATATAACTACAAGATCTATAATAAGGAATTATTAGCTATTATTAGATGTTTTAAATAATAGCAACCCAAACTAGAAGGCGCCAGATTTCTAATTAAGGTTCTTAGCAATTATAAAAATTTATAGTACTTTACAACTATAAAATAGCTAAGTTATTGTTAAGCCCGCTAGTTAGAATATCTATCTTATTTCTAGTTCTTAATTATATACTACCTAGGCGTTTAAGGTTAAAAACCTAATACCCTAACCTAATGTTTATAAGATATACTAGTATAGAAAAAAGCGCGTACCTACTATAATTAAACCCTACTTTACCCTAAATTATTTAATCTCCTAGCTAAAGACCTTACGGTATATATCTTTAAAATAACCAATTAATTAATTAAACAGATTATAATTAATAAATACCTAAATAACGAGTTTATCTAAGAGACACTTAAGCTAATTTAAGATGGCGTTAGACGCTTTAAAAAGATCTCTCTAAGTAAATATAAAGCTTATAGAGACCGCTTATACTACTAGAACCGCCTATTTATACCTAACTATAATAAACTTAAGCTTAAGCTTCTTAAACACATATATAAACTACTAGTAGCTGGCCACCTAGGCCGTGGAAAAACCCTAGAACTACTCTAATAGGAGTACTACTGGCTAAATATATATAATATAATATAAAGGTATATCTCTAGCTACTATACCTACTAATAAGCTAAAGCTTTGCATAAGATGTATAACGGCTTTTTAAAGCCACTACCTGTTCCAGACTAAAGATGGAAGGATATCTTAATTAACTTTATTATTAATCTCCCCATAAGTAAAGGCTGTGCAAATATTATAGTAGTTATAAATTAACTATCTAAGATAAGACGTTTAATCGCCTACCCTAATATATTAATACCTATTATTGCCTAACTGTTCCTAAATTATATATAGAAACTCTATAGACTTCCTAAAATATCACAATGACGAATTATCACATGCGAACGCTAGATGAACAAGCATCAGATTCGTAGAATTGATAGCTATATACGGCTGTCGTGGAGACTCAAGAAGATTGCTAAAGAGCTTAACAAGAATACAGCTGCGGGCGAATCTATATAGGGGCAATCGGGGCGGATAAACTATCTACCAAGCGATATCAAATAAGGAAAGGAAAGCTACACGTCTAGCGTAGCGTGTATTGCAGGCAGTCCCGTAACATAAAACAATTATCTCTAATAGAGGCAGCCAGTTTATCTTGGCGTTCTAAAAAGAACTAACTACCTAACTTTGTATTAAAGCATTATTATCTATAGCATATTACCTAAAAACGGATAGTTAAATAGAACGTGTAAATGCTATAATAGAATAGTATATTTAGATATATATGTTATATCTGCAAGATAACTAGATAGACTAGCTTGTATTTACTAAGTTTACTATAAATAACTGCGTCTTGGAAACTATAAAGGTCTCCCCATTCCTAGCCAACTATGGCTAATATCCGCAAATAGGTTTAAAACCCTTTAATAATATCCCTTGCCTAGCTTATTAGGCCTTACAAGTTATAAAAGCAAATAAATTTGTAAAAAAGATGGAAGAACTATAAGAGTTCCTTACTAATAAAATAACATAGGCCTAATCTGTCTATAAAGCTGTAGCAAATAAGAGCTAAACACTAGCACTAGCCTACTAAGTTAGTAACTTTGTCTAGCTAGATATAAGAAATCTATATATAAAACAACCTACTAAAAAACTTAATTAAAAGAACGCCGGCCCTTATAAGGTTGAAAAAGTTATCTTTCCTTATACCTACTAACTAAAGCTCCCTAATACGGTTAAAATCCACCCCGTATTCTATATGTTAGTCCTCTACCCTACCGCCCCTATATTAGACGCCCTACCTAGACAGATCTAAGACCCTCCCCTACTAGTTAAAGTAGATAGTAAGGATAAGTACCTTGTTAAAAGAGTTAATAATATTAAGTATAATAAACGGAAACGTAAATATATATACCTTACAAAATGGAGAGGCTTTACTAAGCCCTTATGGGAACCTATTAACTCTATAGGACTTATATAAGCCGCAAAAGACTTTTACAAACTCTACCTAAAACTACTACAGCCCTATCTTGCAGAAGCTTAAGTTTAAAGGGAGGGTACTATTACAGGATACCTCCATAACACCTTATATACGTCTACCTATTTCTACTAATATAGTAAGAAGAGACTAACCACAAGACGGCAATTTATGGCAATCCAACGGCAATCTGCCGCAATCTGCTATATTCTGCTAAGTCTACTAAATTCTGCCAAGTTCTGCTAGGACCGCTACTTGAATCCTATTCTACTCTATATATGTATTAACCAAGTAGCCAAATTAACAATATATACCCTTTCCTCCCGTTTCCTTACTTTCTCTCCTTACACAACGTCATAACTTTATTACATAGTTTATATACATAGCTTAATAATATCTACTTCGCTATATATTATTACCGCTTATACTCACTCCATAACAAGTATAGTGCAAGCTATTAGCTATAGGAGCTAGAGTTAAGGGAACTTAAAAGAATTAAAGAGTTAGATAAAGAATAAGATCGACTCTATAAGCTAGATTAAGATATTACAGCAATATACAGGTAAAGATTAGTAACAATAATAATAGAGTTAGAGTACTTATTAATTAATAGTAATAAGGACGAAAAAGAGGCTAACTAGGGGCGCTTAAACTTAATAACGTAATAGAAGTAGAGACTAAGACTACTATAAAACGCGGTTTACTAACGGGTATTATAATACTGTTAGATACAGCATCTATTGCTTTATAAGACGGAAGGAGTAATATTTAAAAACAATTAAGTAAGCAGATAACTGCTAGTGCTAGCTTACCACTTAATAAAGGTAAAAGGCCATAGACTTAAGATTCTTAAGAAGAGATAAAAGATGCTTAGGATTCTTAAGACGAGATAAGATATACCTAAGAACCCATAATAGACGAAAACTAATGGGAAAGGGTAATAGCTTAGTTTAAAGGTAAATAAATAAGTACGGGATAACGGTTCCTAGGGAGCCAAGATTTTAAAAAATAAATAAGGTCCTTAATAGTAATTCTAGGTAAATATAGTATTTAGCCTAAAGGTTAAAAGGTTAACACAGTAATTAAGAAGCAAGATAACTTTAAGGATCCCTTTAAAAGAAAAAAACCAAAAGAAAGTATAGATAAGTTTAGATAACGAATTATTATATAGTAAGAATAGAAGCTAGACTAAAGATTAGCTATACTAGGATGTACTAAGGATAGAGTACTAGTATAAAAGGTTATAAATAGCCTAAGGGTAGGAATACTAAGAGCTAAGTGGTTAAATAACCTAGAATAAGAAGAGGATCTAGGGATTCTAACTAGGTTTACAGAACAATATACTAAAGGATACAATAATATAGTAATAAAGAGATACTTCCTTATAGATAAATTGTATACACTTATAGAACTATACTAAAAGTAGTATTAGTAGACGGGAAACGATAAGTGGGAAGACTTTTATATATAGTTAGACGAAAAAGTTATACCAGATTAGGCTATATTAGAAAGATAGATAAGTTATATTAAAGAATCTAGAGGAATAGACTATAGACTAAAGAGAGATAACGCAGATATTAGTACTAGTAAATAATATAGTAACGTTTAGGTTAATATAGGAGGGGTTTAAACTTAAAAATAAAGATAAACCAAGAGTTAACTTAAAGCACCCAGCGTATTATATATTGGCGTGGATTATATATATAGATAATATATATAACATATATAGGACACCTAGGGATAAATATTGCAAGTATCTAATAAGAATATATTGGATAATAGACAAAAGGCGGCATAGGAATGCTAAGTATATATATAGTTAGCACCTTGTAGAAGTTTAAGAGTTAGGAGACTTAATACTTTAATTAGGAAAATTCCTTATAGAAGAATACCTAGAAGGATAATAGTGGTAAGAGTGCCTAGAGAATACTTATCTATAATATATTAAGAATAAAAAATGAACTAAGTATTAGCTATAGAGAGACTAAGTACAGTTAAGATCTAATAGTTAACAGTTAGGAAAAGCGGAGGCCTATAGGACTCGAGGGAGCTAGTAGTAGAGCCTTAGACCCTTAAGGGAATTGCAGATTAATACCTAAATTTAAGAATTAGTTGGCAAGATTAAAAGTTTAAAGCGCTAGTGGATAGTAGAGTAAAAAGAAACTATATATTACTAGTAGCAGTTAAAAGGATGGGGTTACTATATAGGCAGAAAGAATACCTATACTTATTAATAACAATTTTGGGAAATCTAATAGCCTATAGAGGAGGCATTATTAATCTTAAAACAGGACCTATTTAGCTAACTATTAAAGGAAGAAAAGTTAAGATATCTTTTAATATCCTACTATTAGGGAAGGACAAGGCAATATTAGATATACCTTAGTTACAGGAGTATAATCTAAAGATCGATTAGGTTATAGGTTAGGTTAATATTAGGGATACTTAATAATATAAGATATAACAGCAAACTAATATAGTATGGTACTAAGTTAGAGTAATATATAAAGAGACTAAGCGAGGCTTAAGTTATGTACTAAAAAGATACTATAAGTATAATAAAAGGCTATAGAGCCTAGAAAGTGAAAAACTATTAAAATATATAGTATGGGGCTATAAAATAGAGTTAGAACTAGGAATAAGTCTAAAGTTCTTTTTAATCTATAAACTTACTAAAATAGAGTTAGTGGCGCTTAAGGAGTTTATCCAAGAAAACTTATAAAAGGGATATATTAGACTATTATAGTTATTAGCAGGATATCCAGTACTGTTTATACTAAAGAAAAATAGAAAACTTAGGATATATATTAACTACAAACAGTTAAACAGCATTATAAGAAAGGATAGGTATCTTTTACCCTTAATTAGCAAAATCTAAGATAGGATAGGCAACGCACAAATCTTTATAAAAATAGATCTAAGATGGGCGTACTACTAGATTAGGATTAAGGAAGGTAATAAGTAAAAGGTAGCCTTTAGGTTAAAGGAAGGGCTATATAAGCTGTTAGTTATATAGTTCGGACTTATAAATACACTAATAACGTTTTAGAAACGAATTAATAGTATACTAGAAGAACACCTAGATAAATTTATTATAGTATACCTTAATAACATTATTATCTACTTAATAAGCGAGCAAGAATATAAGGAATATGTTAAGTAGGTCTTAAGGAGACTATAAGAAGAAAAGATGCTAGTAGCAATTAAGAAATGCGAGTTCTTTATAAGAAAGACCAATTTTATTAACCGAGTTTACGAGGTCTATACTTACGGGTCCCAGATTTCAAACTTTGCCAAGCCGGCTTTTGATTGGTTTAAAAAAAACTTACACGCGGTAAGTCGTGGCAGAATTCACGTGACGAACTTTAAAATATTAGAACATTAAAATACCTTTATATTAACATCTTTGTTGACATCTTTATTAATACCACTATATATACCGTAAACATAACAGACTCTGCTATAATTAAGTGTAGCAAGTACCATATCTACAAGCCCCGCTTTAATTTTATTAAAGACGGCCCTTTAAAGAAGCTTTTAAAGCTATGCCAGTTATATTGGTCAAAGGTGTATTTTCCTCTATGTTACTTTTACTTCTACTTACTTCTCTAGGCCTCTAAATATAATTTAAATAAGCGGAAAGCTCTTACGGAGCTGAGTTCTACTACTAAGACTTATCCTGCAAAGCGCCAGCTAAATGCTCCACCTGAAAATGATGCTAAGAACGCCTTTTTACCTCGCGGCTAGAACAGTTAAGATACCCCTAAAATTTCTTGGTGATGGAGGGCAATTATAGTAATATAACGGGAGCACCGCTTTTTAAATTAGTAGGGTGAAGCTCACTTATAGACTCCTCCACTATATACACCAGATAAGGCTCTAATACCTTCTCCAATGGCAATACCTACCCTAGCATTAATACCACCTGTTTCGGGATAAGCTCTAACTACGGCTATACTACCCGTTTTGGCTGTTAATTGGGAGCGAATTAAGAGGTTTAGGAGTGCGCTATAAGCTAAACATATAGAGACGTGCAGGCGTTGCAAGGAGCAGTGGTTTCAAATAGGCCTAGCTATAGAGGGTGACGATATTGGTATATATAAAGCCTGCATTAGGGACGCTAATAGCCTTAAGGATCCAGCCCTTTCTTCCCTATTTAGTAAAGGTAATAAGCTTAATCTAGGGCCCGTTCCTGGCTTCCTACTTATACTTACCGCGGTAGAGGAGCTTCTAATTGCGCGTATATACGTTTATCTGCAAGTCGTGCGTGTACGCGGCCAGCAACATCGCTATACTAGCCACGTCTACTACTTTGGCCAGAACACACTAAAGACTTAGAGATAGCTACCACGGCTACCTTCTAAACTCGATATACTGGTTGTAAGGCCTATAGCAGTAGAGGGTGGCGAATACCTAAGTTAACGGTTTACTAAGTGGTATACCGTAAGGCGCTCTGCTATAGTACATTGGCTTTCCTTTCTAAAGATTAATCATCCGGATTACCGCGACGTTAAAGTATACAGTAACCGGCTTACTAGCTTACCTAAGAATGGTTCTATATTAGATTAGCTGCCTTTTATTAACAAGCCGGATTCTAATTCTAGTAACCTAAGAGCTTACCCCCCTCCTAGACCGCAGGTTGTATTAGCTTCTATAGGCAATTATACTCCTACTATTTATTATCCACCTATTAGGCTTGGCGATAATATATAGGATGGCGAATTTAACAACAACGTCCTAGATACTTTAGTTCCTAATCTAGCGCCTAATCTTAGTAAATTAGAGCTTTTAAGTTGCGAGGTTTAATATTAGCAAGGCCTACAGGCGGGCCTAGAAGTCCCTACTATACGGTAGATACCTCTCTCTAAGTGATTAGCTAATTATATTATACGCGGCGCCTTTCCTATATTATTCCCTTATAGCAAGGCTGATTTTAATACACTATAAAGACGTACAGTTGCCCTGGCTACGTACGCCAAGCATATACTTAAGTATTAGGACGGTTAATTTGGCCGCCACCCTTTATTTCGCTACTATCTATTTAATCGGATTATAAGAGAGCAAGCCCTTAAAGCCACTAGCTTCTTTTATAGTTGATCTATTAAGAGTGGCCTGTCTTTAAATAAGCTTAGCAATCTTATTAGTGGTAGTAGGGGTGACTAGATTCTAAATAGGATTATATAGCATATATGGAAGCTTAAAGGCACTAGGCCTTACTAGAGATAGAAGAGAAATAAGCTTATAGCTTATACTAAAAATATTAAAAATAGGTCTCTATTCTTTATACTTAGTGCTACTAATTTATATTAGTATAATCTACAGTCTTATAACGTATTTCACGGGTGAGCTGATCACTTCAAAAACACACCAAAAAATGGAAAAATCACACTTTAATATCTTAACAACCACTTAATAATAAATTTTAATAATTTAAATTTAGACTTTTATATATGCTCTACAGCCTC
>Ga0307507_10010172_pt1 | contig 12253 bp, 9 predicted proteins | sample 7_EM_MG_FD_207223 | JGI IMG/M metagenome (GOLD analysis project Ga0307507, IMG submission 207223) | Populus trichocarpa ectomycorrhiza microbial communities from riparian zone in the Pacific Northwest, United States - 7_EM | ecosystem: Host-associated > Plants > Roots > Unclassified | place... | reverse complement strand
AATCACATGATCTTAGAGTTGTTGGAAAGGTCACATGTTCAGTTATACCATATTAAAATTTCAGACCTTTTGCTTCAAGGTTTCCTATGTTATTAACAATTTACTAAAAAGTTGCGAAAAGTGGGACGGTTTTTTGAGCCACTGTAACCCATCATGAATGACCACAAATTACTCACAACATGGTGCATATTTATACATGTATATGTGGTAGTGTTGTTGCAGATTATCAGAGAGTGATGGGCTCAAATACAGCTCTCCATTGTGGGTTCAATGGCTGCGAAAAATCATGGGCATGCCTTTCCAACATTTTATCTCAGAACCTTCTGACAACAGTTTCATTTGGAATGCCTCAATTTTGAAGTTGCACAAAAGGGGTGGCACTCTGAGAATCAAACACTTGGTTTCAAGTCAGTACTTTATAACTTTCTGGATACCATACCTTTGGGACAGCTAATCATAAGAGTCAGAACAGACAAGTAATTGAGTAGAAAATCTATTCCCTGTAATATGAAGATGAACTTGTGGTCAAAATCATCAGCACTTGGTTTCCAGTCAGTATCTTACATAGTATAACTTTCTGTGCCATTTTGAAATCAAAATAATCAAAGAAAATACATTTCAGAGCAATTTTTCCATTGTGATGAGTCCAAACAATCAAGTACTATTTTTTTTTCCTACACTCCCTGAAACATATCAAAAGAAAAGAGCTGAGAACCAAGTTGACATAAATTTGATATAAGATCAATGATTTGACACCTTAAACACCAGGACCTACAAGCCCAAACTTGATTCAATAAATTGTATAAATCAAAAGTTAGCCAAAGTTGAGATTCTGATAAGAACCACTTATGTTGCACTCCCTTCTGAGCTGGAGAAGTTTATATAGGAAGTAAAGTTGTGTGGAGATGGACGCTTCACATCAAAGGCCATCCAACTGGAAGGTGTTGCCTTTGCAACAGCTTTGTAGTAAGAATTTTTTGACAATTGTGAGGGTAGATCGAGCAACATAATCTGGCAGAGATTTGAATAAGGAGTGGGTGGTTTCACCTCTGAACTTCCAAGAGCTAGCCAAGATGCTAACACAGAGAGAGGATTGCTTTTGGATGGAATCAATGACCAGCAGGACATGACCTCAACACCAAATAAATCAGGTGCTGAGGGAGGTGGTGCATCATCTGAGCTTTCCACAAATGTACAAGACACACATGGAAGAGTGCCCAATTCTTGCATGTCTAATCCCTGCTGCTGCTGATAAGGGTCATCAACAATAAACTCCCACCAGACAGCCCCATCATGATTTTTCTGTATGATTCTTGAGTTAAAGACTTTAAGTTCCTTTGCTGATGATAATTCCTTTGTTTTGGTTCCAGAAATTGAAAATAAGCCAGTGGGCTTAAGACCACTGATTCCAAATGTGGACCCAAGAGTAGCAGCCAGTGTTTGTTTATTTTCTTCAACAACTTTGGTCTCAGAATCAACTGCACGAGTAGAAGCTGGTTTGATGTTTTTAAATTTAGTGAGTTCCTCCCTTGTGTTTATTTCTGCCCTAAAGTGAGCAAGGTGATAATAAGCAGATTCCACATCAGGAATGCTTTGGAGTTTAAATTCTTTGAACTCAATACAGGAACTTGCTAGCTGCCTTGGTTTTAACTGTGGAGATTTTGTCTGAAACAAGATTAATTATTTTTTATGGATAAGTTTAGAAGAGAAACCTACCTGAACTGTAATGCTCCCTTCAAGCTGTAGTAATTGGAAATACTTTGAATTTTTGGATGAAGAAGGCTCTGAAGCAAATACTGGCAGGGTATTGGAATAGATCTCAGTTTGAATGTTGAAAGAGATTTGTGGTAAGTGAGCATCAGGGTTGTCTCTTGAATCTGGATCATCTGAGTCACCCCCCTCAGAGTCATCATCATCTCTCTCAGAGTCATCATCCTTTCCCTCAGAGCCATCATCATCTCTCTTAGAGTCATCATCCTCTCCCTCAGAGTCATCATCATCTCCCTCAGAATCCTTCTCACTGCCCTTCTGAGGATTACTGCCAATTCTCTTGCCTTGGACAATATTTTCCTCTTGCTTCTTTTCATTTCCATCACCTCCACCTCCACTTCCAGAGCCAGATTGGACTCTTCCTTCATTGGGACAAATTCTGGCTGAGATCAGTTCCATTTCCTTCATTGTATGTCCCATTCGAAGAGTTGTATATGTGTGAGTCTGTGTAAAGACAACTTCATCCCATTCCTGGGCCTTTCCTTCACTATTAAATACTGGTGTCTTGAAGCAGTAAGGTGGGTGAGTAGTGAAGATCATTCCAGGAAATGGTGAAAAAATTCTACCAAGAGAAGACAAGAGGTCACTGTCAGGGGGAAATTCACTCTTCAAGATGACATGGATTTCTTCCAGATATCCAATACCAGAGTGGATGACAGATTCATTAAATCCAGCAAGAAGTATGTAGTCCATTTCAGAAATCCCTGAGAGTGACAAAGCAGCTTTGATTTCAGCTTCAAATTGTTGAAGATGTTGTAAAGCAGTTTTGGCTACAAGTACAAGTTGTTTTCCATTTGGTGCAAGATTTGTCATGGCTCCAGTTATGAGTGGGTGTTCTGTTTCAACTACTCCCTTTCCAGCATCCAGAACTTGAGCCTGCAATTTGTCTGCCACTGTGCCTTGTAAAAGTTTTATTTCTATACCATTGGCCATGGCATCTGGGTGTTCTTGTCCTGCACTTTTTATTCTGCTATCCAGAACTTGAGCCTTCAATCTTTCTGCATCTGCATATTTTTCCAGGTGACCATATGTTACTGCTAGATTTTCCATGGCCATAATTGTGGCTGGGTGTTCCTCTCCTAAAATCCTGCTTATTGCATCCAGAACTTGAACCTGTAGTTTCTCTGCCTCTGTATATTTTCCAAGGTTGCTATATGTCAATGCTAGATTACCCATAGATATGATTGTATGTAGGTGTTCCTCCCCTAGAATCCTGCTTGTTGCATCCAGCACTTGAACCTGTAGTTTCTCTGCCTCTGCATACTTTCCAAGGTTGCTGTATGTCAATGCTATATTACCCATAGACATGCTTGTATGTGGATGTTCCTCTCCTAGAATCCTGCTTGTTGCATCCAGCACTTGAACCTGTAGTTCCTCTGCCTCTGTATACTTTCCAAGTTTGCTGTATATCAATGCTAGATTACCCATAGACATGATTGTATGTGGGTGTTCCTCTCCTAGAATTCTGCTTGTTGCATCCAGCACTTGAACCTGTAGTTTCTCTGCCTCTGTATACTTTCCAAGGTTGCTGTATATCAATACTAGATTACCCAAAGACATGATTGTATGTGGGTGTTCCTCCCCTAGAATTCTGCCTCTTGCATCCAGAACTTGAACCTGTAGTTTCTCTGCCTCTGTATACTTTCCAAGGTTGCTGTATGTCACTGCTAGATCACCCTTAGACATGACTGTGTCTGGGTGTTCTACTCCAAGAATTCTGTTTCTTGCATCCAGAACTTGGATCTTCAGCTGCTCTGCCTCTGTATATTTTCCCAGGTGATCATATATTACTGCCAGATTTGCCACAGCCATAATTGTGTCTGGGTGTTCCACTCCAAGAATTTTGTTTCTTGCATCCAGAACTTCAATCTTTAGCTCCTCTGCCTCTGTATATTTTCCCAGGTGACCATATGTCACTGCTAGATTTTCCATAGCCATAATTGTGTCTGGGTGTTCAACTCCAAGAATTTTATTCCTTGCATCCAGAACTTGAATCTCCAGCTTTTCTATTTCTGTGTATTTTCCTAGGTTATGATATGTGGCTGCTAGATTTGCCATGGCATTGATTGTGTCTGGGTGTTCTGGTCCTAGAATTTTTATTCTTCTATCCAGAACTTGAGCCTTTAATTTTTTTGCATCTGTATATTTTCCCAGGTGATCATATGTTGCTGCTAGATTCGCCATAGCCATAACTGTGTCTGGGTGTTCCCCCCCTAGAATTCTACTTCTTGCATCCAGAACTTGAACTCCTAGTTTCTCTGCCTCACTTAGATAGCCTTGCTCCCCAAATAGCCATAAAAGCTTGTCATAACCATCATCCAAGTAATCTGTATGTTTCTTCAGTCTGCTTTGCCTTTGCTCCATATTTGCTATCACATGTGTTACCAAGACTCTTCTGAATCTGACTGACTGGTTTTCATCATTTCTTACAGCACAAGCCAAAATTGCATGTGCCCTTGAGCAATACCATTCACTTTCATCTGCAGTCATTCTGTTTCTGGCCCATGCATGAATCAGCGGATGCATGCTATATGTACCATCAGGGGAATCAAGCTTAATAAACTGGAGGGAAGCCAATAACTGAACTCCCTCTTTGAAGATTGAACAATTCAAAGTATCTGCACCACTGAGGGGAAGCAGTGTGTAATCCAGTTGAGAACTTGCAAGTGATAAGTTCTTTTTGTCCAGGTCTATCTCCTCTTTTTTCATATCAACATAAGAGAAAATATCCTCCATAATACCCTCATGATGGAAGAAAGCAAATATACCAAGAAGAAGCATTGCACTCTTGGCTGCCTGAGATTGATGAGAATCATTAGACTTGACTCTCTGTTGGATTTCCTCATATAATAATTCACAGTTTCCATAGACAGTTCTATCACACTTAGAAGCTCCTTCAAATGCAACATGAGCTACTAATGTTCTGTAGTGATTAGAATATTTCCCAAGGTAGTCTCCAATAGTGCAACCCCAGAAGAAATTGAAACACCAGCCAGAACAATAGCAAGAGGAAGGCAGGAGAGCTCCTTCACAATGATAGATACTTCAGCTTGAAGATCCATTCCAAATGGATCTAAGCCACCAGCTTTCAAAAGTAGTTCAATTGCATCATTCACTTCCATTGGTTTTACTTCAAAAGAATCTATTGGTGAAGTCAGATGTTCCAAAGTATGATTGCAGCTGGTTATCAAAATGTTCCCCCTTAGTTCAGGTGGGAGATACTTTGCCAGGTCAGCCTCTGATAGCAGAACATCAAGATTGTCAAGAACCAAGACATAGTTATCTTTCAGAGAGACAATCCACCTGAGAGCTGATTCAGGTGATCCATCCAATGTATATGACTGAGCATCAGGAAGGTCACAGATACCCTTTAGGCTGTGCTGAATGGTAACAACAGAGGATGCATCAATCCAGAAAACATGAGAAAAGCTGGGGAAATTCATTTTAGCCACTAGGATACTTATGAAATGTTGGGGTACTCACTGGCCAGACATCTCCTCAATGAACCTCAAGCAGATCTGGGTCTTGCCTATACCACCTGTACCATGCAAGAGAAAACACTTTCTTGGTTGTTGTTCATTGATACTGGTAGAAAAGTATTGCTTAAGATGGGCTAGAATGTCTTTGCGGCCTGTGAAGAGAGGACTCGCGGTGAAGGAGTTCGTTTTCTGCAATGGATTTGCGTTGATCAGTAGGGCATGCAAGTTCACGAAGGTTTCACGCACAACATCGATCAGACTGTGGCTCATTGCAACATCCTGAGCGCCCTGGAAAAGGTTCGATTTGCTCATTGGTGAAGCGCAACAGATGAGATTGATTCGACGTAGGTGAAGGGAAGGAAGAAAGAAGAATCGGGGGAGATTGTGTCAAGAGTGACATTCAATGGCGTTCATCACAGTGGCGTTTTCAACTCCGATGAAAACTCCGAACACTCCTTATCTAACCTCCATCGGAATTGGGGCATGCCTTCGCCACAGGTTTCCGCTTTTCTTCTCGCTAAGTGGTGATAATGACGTGGAGTTGCTGCTCCCTACCTATGAGGACCTTTGTGTTTTTTTATGAGCCCTACTAACCAATCGATAGGACATGCTCCAGTCCGACCATTGACAGGTGAAGAAGCGCTGATATCACACACCACCTTGCCCCTTGCCACACGTGTGCACCCCCCTTTAGAGACATCGCCCATCCTGTCCCACTTGCACAATTGATGCATCGTCACTTCAAACCAGGATCTCAGAGCTCTGACATTGCCTGCTAGACACAATTAATGGAGCCCAGAGGGTACCGTAGGTTAAATCTTTGGTCCAATTTTAAAACCTAAATACGTTATGCTAGGCCCAGTGGAGCTCGTCCAATCTGCCTGTTCCTTGGTTGTGGTAATGAGGAACGGGCATCTGCGCGGGGTCCTCCAGCTGCGACAGTTGTCCTCCGTCCTAAAGCGGGCGGCACATCCTCCCCGCCCAATAACTTTACTTCAATGGTGGGCCCGACCTTGGCGCATAGCGGTTTTCCATGGCGCCCATACGTTTGACGCCATAGAGAGGGTCGGCTGAAGTTGTTTGAGGTGCTAATAGGGCTGGGAATGTCCCTTGCTTGACGATGAACACTAATTTCATGTCAGTGTGTTCGCTTTCTGTTACAAGTCACCTAGACCCGAGGAAGGTGCGGAACTCACTCGGTGGACGCAAAAATCTTGGCTGACGACGTTCTAGGTGCAAGTGACTACGATTCGCATGCCATGCATTGTCAAGTCTTAGCAACCTATCGTTATGGTTTCAACCCGAAATTAGAAGCGTAATCGACCTAAGTACCCCTCTTGCCTCTACCCTTCTACCCTTTCAACGTCTCCGTCCCTCAAAGTCAACTCCCAGCATTTCCTGTTTACTGCCAAACAGCATTCAAAAGCTGCGAAATTGCCCTCCACTGTCCTTCGGCCGTCCAGCTGATACAAGCATCGTGTTTCTGGGGATGAGGCTGCCTGGAGGCTGAGTATATTACTTCAGAGCGCTGGTAGTCGAGCTCTTCGACGTCACGTCAGCGATGATGTGGGTCGTGTTTAAATAGAATTTTAGGAAATGGCCATGGGGCCAGTTGGTGCGATGATCTAGGAGGAAATTCAAGTGAGTTTTCTCTCGTTTCTATAAAGCAACACCTGACGAAGTCTACATTCGACTAGGCGGGAATGTTGACCTTGTTAACTCTCGACGTGTTCTCCGCTCCCTCTACCTCACCAACCCCCTTATGGACCTTCTGAGAATCTTGCCCACGCCGCAACGATGCCAACTCAATATCAGTGGTTACAACAACGAGCTTCGCAAGAATTCGAGCTTGATGTTCATTTTCTTCTCTCTGCTACTCCACGAACCTGCTGAGCGAGAAAGCATCTCATCCCCACCCAGCAATCTCCCCTGTTCTCCATACCATTTGACAGATGCCCCTTGCCAGTTTTCGCTCGCATTCTAGACATTTTTCATCTAGCCTTCACCTACCACGTCTACCAAAGGCACGGACGAGAGATTCTCAGACCGACGTGCGCCCCTCCTCTTACTTAAACCCCAATCTGAAGTCTCAACTGCAAACCCGGAAACCGCTTTGGACGATCCTCAAGCCCTACACTCCCCACGCATCGCATGCACATTGACTTCGCAGTATCATCGTCTATTGAGGAATGAGGGCTCGGTGTCGTCAACCAATTCTCTCTGCACGTCAAGCTTTTAGGTCCACAGTAGCAAGGTTCACGCCTCTCTTTCATCTCTCGAGGTCTGGACGTCAAATCCGAGTCGGGCTTCAGGGATAGGTGCCACGTCACCAACTGCCTCCACCTAACCATCCCACTTCCATGCCTTCCTCTCCTCTTCCTCCTTCACTTCCTTTACTCCATCCTCCTCCTCCTCCTCTTTGTTAACTCCACGGTCAGCCCTAGCCTCCGCGCAGACCTGACCCACAATTCGAGGATATCGATCCCAGCAGATATCTTGGCATCCTCCCGCTGCTGAGCAGCATCTGTAATGCCACTCCTGGGCACTTCCCATCCCGATGTCATTTAGTACCAGGTGTCTGTCTCCAGCAGCGGCGCCCAAAGCCTGACTTGCACTCCCAACACACGGATCCCACAGCTGCGACGTCCTTTCCTGCTCCTTCTCCTTCAATCATTCGCCCCCTAATCTCTTGGTTCAGATCAGCGCGCTCCCTATTCGTCATTGAGGGTAGTCCGAGGGCGATTGGTCTGTCACGGGGAGATGAGTCATTTATACGAGAGCAGAGCGTTGCTGGGGAAGAGGACTACCAAGTTCCACCTTTGTAATTCCCTTGGTGTTGTTTCGATATGACACGCTGTGCGGATGCAGAAGCCTTGGCTGGTAATCTTTCGGGAAACAGTCATGGCAGGTTTAGCTGCGCGGCGTCAGATCCCAGCCCCTCAGTCGTCAAAATCAGAATGCTATATGCGACCTACCCTTCTCGTTTTCGTCTTTACAACCCTTCCGGCGTCAATCATTTCTCGTAGTCAACGCCCCGACTGGCCGGTTCATCGTCGAACAACCTACAGTGTCTGAAGGCGCCAATTTTGCCCTCTGTACTTGTTCCAACGCCCGTTTTAATTTTTTTCAATCGACTTGGTTTTGGAGACGGAGTTACTTGGAGGCAGAGTTAGACACCATCGATTTGCTTCCTCAAGACCTCGTTAGCGCAGATGTTTCCAGGGAGTGCTCACAGTCAAAAGACGCGAAACTTGGAGCAGTCGATTGACTCGACGGTGGAGGATCTATCCAAGGGAGGCTTTAGGGAAACCCTCGAGTAAGTTTGTCTTCTTTCCGCCATGTCGGTAGCTAATGATTTCACAAGCAGCTAGCTCTACTCAACTTCCTTCTGAAAGTTACAGCGTGTTCTCTCGCAGTCCCTCCACCACTTTCACCCCTTCTCCTCAGACGAAAGCTACCCCCTCGACATACAGCGACCTAGGTTTGCGACATTTCGCTCACTATCTGAGTGAAATAATCAAGTTCTCCCACTCCTTCGCTCTGCCTCAGCACGTTTTCATAACTCCCCTTTGCCAATCATCGCTCGTTCTCGCGGGTCCATCCTACTTTCATCCACGTAGCGTATCCAGGTATCGATCGTGTTGACGAGACAATGTCGCTATCGTTTCGCGGGGAGGTCGCTAACTTGGTTCCTCGTTAAGGGAACCTGATGCACATGTACACTCAGCATGAATCCGCACTCTGCATCCAAACTGAGATTATAAAGTTAATCTATCTACCATTCTACAACCCCCAATACAGCCGCTACCATCGACACTGCACACCCATAACCGACCCCTTGCTTTCTTCCAATCAACGACGAACGGCCAACTAACTTGCGCAAGGACGCTCATGTACTCTGAAGTCCCAATAACTTTACTTCAATGGTGGGCTCGACCTTCGCGCATAGCGGTTTTCCATGGCGCCCATACGTTTGACGCCATAGAGAGTCGGCTGAAGTTGTTTGAGGTGCTAATAGGCTGGGAATGTGCCTTGCTTGACGAGGAACACTAATTTCATGACAGTGTGTTCGCTTTCTGTTACAAGTCACCTGGACCTCAGGAAGGTGCGGAACTCACTCGCTGGACGCAAAAATCTTGGCTGACGACGTTCTAGGTGCAAGTGATTATGATTCGCATCCCATGAACACTCAAGTCTTAGCGACTTATCGTTATGTTTTCAACCTGAGATTAGAAGCGACCTACCCCTCTTGCCTCTACTCCTCTACCCTTTCAGCGTCTTCGCCCCTCAAAGTCAACTCCCAGCATCTCCTGTTTACTGCCAAACAGCATTCAAAAGCTCGAGATTGCCCTCTACTGTCCTTCGGCTGTCCAGCTGATACAAGCATCGTGTTTCTGGAGATGAGGCTGAGTACATCACTTCCGAGCGCTGGTAGTCGAGCTCTTCGATGCCACTTCAGCGATGATGTGGGTCGTGTTTAAGTGGAATTTTGAACTTCATAGGAACTGGCCATGGTGCGGTGGGTTCGATGACCTAGGGAGGCTTAGGGAAGCTCAAGTGAGTATTTTCTCGTTTCTACAAAGCAACACCTGACTAATTCTATACTCAGCTAGGCTGGAATGTTGACCTTGCTAACTCTCGGCGCGTTCTCTGCCCCCTCTACCTCACTCACCTCCTTATGGACCTTCTGAGAATCCTGCCCACGCCATAACGATGCCAACTCAATATCAATGGTTACAACATCGATCTTCGCAAAGAAATTGAGCTTGATGCTCATTTTCTTCTCTCCGCTACTCCATGAGCCTGCAGAACGAGAAAACCATCTCGTCCCCGCCCAGCACTCATCCATTCTCAATACCTTTCGACGAACTCCCCTTGCCAGTTATCGCTCGCATTGTAGACGATTTTCATCCAGCATTCACCTATCACTTCTACCAAAGTCACGGACTGATGTGCGTTTCTCCTCAGCCGCAATCTGAAGTCTGAACTGCAAACCCGGAAACCCGCTTTGCATGATCCTCAAGCCCACAATCCCCACGCATCGCATGGACACCGACTTGGTGTCTCCAACGAATTCCCTCTGCACGTCAAGCTTTTGGTCCACAGTAACAAGGTTCACGCCTCTCTCTTCATCTCTCGAGTTTGGACATCGCTCGACATCAAATCCGAGCCGGGCTTCAAGGATAGGTGCCACGTCACCAAGTGCCTCCACCTAACCACCCCACTACATCTATGCCTTCCTCTCCTCTTCCTCCTTCACTTCCTTTACTCCATCCTCCTCCTCCTCCTCCTCTTTGTTAACTCCGCGGTCAGCCCCAGCCTCCGCGCAAACTCGACCCACAATTCGAGGATATCGATCCCAGCAGAGATCTTGGCATCCAGTTCCTCCCGCTGCTGAGCAGCATTCATAATGCCACTCCCGGGCACTTCCCACCCCGATGACATTGCGTTCAGTCAGTACCAGACATCTTTGTCTCCAGCAGCGGCGCTCAAAGCCTGACTTGCACTCTCAACACAGCTGCGACGTCCATCCTTGCTACTTTCTCCTTCAATTGTTCGCCCCATAATCTATTCATTCAGATAAGCTGCCTCCCTATACGCTATTCCGAGGGCGATTGGTCTGTCGCGGGGAGATGAGTCATTTATGCGAGAGCAGAGTGTTGCTGGGGGAGAGTACTATCAAGTTCCAGCTTTATAATTCCCTTGACGTTGTCTCGATATGACATGCTCTGCCCTCTTTGCGCTCTCTTTCGCATGAAATTGCCGAGGCAGTCGGGCGGGGAAGATCTGCAATGATGGATGTTGCAATAAGTTAGAGGGAGGTTCGTTTGTCCTTAATTTGCGAAATACAATTCCTTCCCTAACAGGCGCCTCTCGCACGTCGATGGACCGAATTGCATGATTCAAATCGATAATGGAAATTCGATGTGAACCCGAGTGACTTCTGCCAGCAGACACTTGACGCAACGTTCCATTGTCCCCGCGTTCATCTTGCAAGTATTGCGTTATCCGATACGGTTCTGGGTTACAGAACTTCCGTGCCTATTACGACGCTATGTGGAAACCTAGTATGAGGTCAGGAGCCAAGACTAATATCGTCAAAAAACGCACCTTGTGACACTAATATCGGGAAATTGTCCAAATTCTAGAACACTGTCTCTTGGTGGGGTCATAACGTGATCATTCCCTTATCAACACGAGATGTTGCCGACTGCGCTTGCGACATCAAAAGTTCTGGGAAGTTTGCGAGCCGTTATTGTTAGCCAATTGTTAACACTAATATAAACACGCCAAGTGATTAGGGGTTGTTTCTAAAGCACCTTTTTGCGTTGACAGGTGCATCCATTGTTAGCGGAGCCGCTCAAGATGATAGCGCTAATCTAAAGATCTAGAGGTGCGTGAGTCTATCCCGAGCGGAGGACCATATGGATGGGAATGGGAAATTCATACGAAAAAAAACAGACGTATGTAATGACCAACCGTTTATAACGGAATGAAACTGGGTGACGAGACCTACGAATTGTTCCAGAGAAAGCGGTTAGATTCAATTTGGTTATATATTCTCTAGACATCAACACATACTCGTATGAGACAATCGGATGAAAAAGTAGAATGAGAAGCTCAACAATTAAAAGGAAACATATTCTCTCGTCAAAGGAGATTCTACTGTCTCTATACATCATTTAAATATTCGTTTCCGAACTCTGGGAAACTGAATCAACCCAAAGTTCTACGCAGCCCGCTCCGAACAAGCTCCGAACGAGTAACGTGTGATCCCCGCCGAGAAGACACAGGAAGAACGTTTCGTCGGAGTAATTCGCATACGGCCCGAAAATGTCATGAGAGCGGACCATTATTGGGATTCCCCATCAACGATTCCAGCTAGCACGAGTGGTAGGCAATCAGTCTGATAGGAAGGATTCGGGAGAAGGAGCTCCAACTTGCCTGGTCCATGACTTCGCTTTCGCTCCTTGCACCGTCTGCGTTTTCCAAATCTAAAGAGG
>Ga0307507_10010171_pt1 | contig 12255 bp, 13 predicted proteins | sample 7_EM_MG_FD_207223 | JGI IMG/M metagenome (GOLD analysis project Ga0307507, IMG submission 207223) | Populus trichocarpa ectomycorrhiza microbial communities from riparian zone in the Pacific Northwest, United States - 7_EM | ecosystem: Host-associated > Plants > Roots > Unclassified | place... | reverse complement strand
AAGATAACAAACCGATGACTAATAACTATTAGTCATGTGAGAGTCTGCCTTGCTTAGTCACCGTTTGTGACACCTTCGCTTAGCCCCCATCCCGATTGATTGTTGAGCTTTACTGCCTCTCTGTATGATTTCATCAGATTATCATACTTGTAGCCAACCTTAACTGCAGGTTTTGTAGGAATCAGGATGGCAATCTCGGCGATAATTGTTTTTTTGGAAATCCCAGATCCTTTCTTTGTTTTGCGTAGGTTTTCTGGCTCTTCCAGCCATTGAATAAGCTGTTCTTGCTCTGATTGAGTCCACACTGAATGTGCAGTGTAGATTCTCGCTCTTCTGCTCTCGTTTTGCACACTCATGATCGTGATGGAGGAGTTCGTTGTTTTGGTCAAGATCTAGTTTGAAGAATGAAACAAGATTTTCTCTGACATCACACCTGACGTTTACTCACTTTACCCATCCGCATTTCCTGTAGCCTCAAATTTGTCACACTACACACTTGAATACAATTGGCTACCCACAATATGTACACTAATGCATGGCTCCATGCCGATCATTTTACCTCAATCCCGCATTTTAACTTTGAAAACCCCTACTTGTCGAAGATTCACAGCTAATTTTTGGGTATCGCCGATTGAGAAAGCAATAGCAAATCAGCCCCACTACCCCACCTTCAGTGTTGAATCGCCATTAAACATGTTTCGGATTACAAACGTTTGTGCTGAGTGCCTGTAACTCATGCACAAAAAAGTCCCTGTATCACCTTGGAATTAATTTTCGTCTGTACACAGGATGGAAAGTGAGCTAAATTAACCTAAACAAACAAATCACTTATCATGGGGCATTTCCATTGTACAGTGCAACGCGCTCAAGCAAAGCACTGGCACTGCCCTAGTAGAAAGGTTGAGCACTAACTTGATCAAGAACTAGACTCCGGATCACCGAAGGTACGCGCTTTGCCCAGCAAGGCTTGGCTGTATAGTCTCCCCTAGAAGAAAAACTGGGAAAAAAAACCAGAGGGTCCGAAAAATAACCATTGTCAGGAGCCCAGAAGATGCTCCTTGCTATAAAAGCATCTGGTGTATTAGTTCCAGGTGATAGTGAAGGGCTGGGTAAAATTTGATCTCTGAGGAAGGAGCATGAGACCAATCTGGAACGAACCAAGAACGGAAAAAAAAGCGTAAACTATAATAGGTGCCCGTCACTGCATGGCCATCTCTTTCAAGCTTCATTAAATTTATCGTAGATGTCCGATAGTGGGTGGAGGAGTCTTGGCATCCTGTCACGACGTGTCACTCATACATGAGTCACATGACGCCCCGAACCGACTGGAAGAATTATCCTGTCGGAAATCCTGTTAGATCTTATAGGCGGTGTGACCAAGAGTGCCTATTTATGGTACTGTCTTAGGTGGCATTGATAGCGGATCTCTTGCGTCCTTCCAACTCTCCTCTTTCTTTTCTTACATATAAATCTTTTCTTGGTAAACCAAATCAATCAAACTGGTTTTACCACAACTCATAATTCTCTTTTCTTTTCTCTCTTGCTCTCCCCTTCGGTAAAGCTACGCCTAGCACCTTCCGTACTCAATTAGCGGCTGCGCAAACGCGCTGTTCCGCCTGCTGCTTATCCGACTCTACTCGCGGCGTGTCCTTCTAACGAAGCCTATCGCGAACCCAACTCCACCGATAAACCCTGACCTGAAAGTGTCACGATCAAGTATTTCAAACCGATCCACCCAGCACCGGTCTGCCCGCTCGGTTTTCCAAGCGAGCAGATATTAGGTTGAGGTTAAGTGTTTGTTATCGTTGATTGGGAGAAAGAGTCCAGAGAAAAGAAGAGGAAAGAAAGAGATGCCTAGAGATAGTCTGATACACAAGTGGATGACGCAAGCAATCACAGAGTCTCACTCGGGGCATCGATAATTTGGAAAGCACAGGCAGGATTTCAAACACGCCGACTCCGGGCTACAGCCAAGATTCGCGAAGTTTTGGCCAATTTCAACATGCGGATGGGGTACCTTAACGCATAGTGTACGCTCAGGCATAGGCAGGTTCCTCTAAGGTACCCTATTATCTTGCTCTGTGCTGTCAGAGTGGACCTGCTGTGAATTCATAATCTCCCCCACCACCGATGTTATGCCGCCCCGTAACCGTCCGGAAATTGACAGCTTTACCGAAGGCAACCATACTCCCTAGATGTTATTTGAGCATTAAGCCCTTGGACTCGTTGTTAAGAGTTGTCGGAGTCTTGGTGGAAGAGTAATTTCCCCATAGTGGCCGAGGAAAAACTGGATTATGGGATAAAAGTAACAATCCCCGGGGCCTGCAGGTTGAGTGAGCGAGAAGCCTGAGGAGATACCGTAGTTATCGTAACCAGCCTCAGCCTGCTCTTTTCTGGCGACGCAGAAAGGTAGGTATTCATTTGACTCGAATATACACTAGTTCCTCCTTCCTTCAATCACCAAACTTTCTAGCCTACGGCTGATAACTACGTATTAAAAAGGGCCTACCTTGGGATGGCCATGTTATTGAATATAGCCCTAAAATCCTAATTTCGGTGAGTTTTTTCATGTAGCTCACTCTTTAATGTTCGTTATTAGACCATATGAGCGAGCAGTAGGACGTAAAGTGACCTATATCAATAATCCATTTCCTGTCCCAAAGCTAAGCACCGCCCTGCGAACAGAGAGAATGCATTACAAGTCACGAGACACAAAAACACCCTTTCCGCGGGTGTTTACTATGCTTCGCCGCCACGAAGCAGGGCAAGCTCGATGAATGCCTACTTCATTAATGACGAAAACTTCCCCGTGACGCGAGCATAGAGATATTAAATAATTACCTCGAGGACATATACCGCTCTTTGAGGTGACACACAAACCAAGCATTTAGCGGAGGAAAGCAGAAACCCTTTTTTGTTCATTAACACAGAATTCAGACTCTTTCCACTCCATCTCTCCGTCTTACTCATACTCTTCTGCATATCGCTGCTTAAGTAATTCCACAAACCGGTCACACAAGGCCATCTTCGTCTGGGAGATCTCAACACTCCCTGCTCCAACTCCTTCTCTCAGTACGAGATTCCAGCTGTCACATTTACAAGCCGCGCCCCTCATGGATTCTCCTTGTCCGTTCTCTTCAATCCAGCTTCAGTATCTACAACTACTTTCTCCTCTTTCTTCCGAGCCTTCTTTTCTGTCTTCTTCTCGCCAGCCTTCTTGATAACCCCTGCATAATTCCTACCCCTGCTTACACGATTTCCAGAGCCACATGGGAACTCCCCGTTCCCCTCCTCCTCCTTCTTCCCCGCGGCGGCCTGACGATCTTCCGGATGTCCCATGCTAATTCTCCAAAAGATTTCCGTCCCCTGATACCGGTGGTCTGGACCGACAATAGTTTGCCCTCTATTGAATACGACGAGTACCCCGAAGACGGAGGATACGACGAAGCGGGGATGCACCATTGGCCCTCGCACGATGATGAAGGCGGAGATGAAGATAAAGGCGAGCTTGGTATTCAGTTTATTTCTATCGGGAGCGTAGATTTGGCTGAGGGAAATTCAGGGTTGTTTGAGTTTTGTAGTGAAGGATAATAATGGTTCAACCCATTTAGTGGACATTCTCATATTTCGCCTTGCCGGGGAAGTTTTGATATATGAGTGAAGTGAAGCGAGGTAGTGTGGAATTGGAGGAAAACTGGCCATGGCTCTGCCAGTGAATATTGAAAGTATCTAGAAGTATAATAGTAGTGCTCCCAATGTCGTGGATCTGGGTCTGGTTCTCGGAAGGTTGGTGTGCAGACTTTGAAGTTTGGATACATTTGGGGAATTTGCGAGGCCATAGGAGTCCGAAACCGAGCATATGTGGCCACAGGAGGTGATGAGGATTTTTGTCCGGCGGCGTGTTTCCAGTTTTATTGCTGGTTCTTGTATGAGGGCTTGCCGCTACAGAATACTTATCACTTCCGCCAACTCCTGTACAAACGGTCTCTTTAATCCATTTGAGAATCTTTGGTTTCTATGGAAGGTGCACTATGGGCAGGAGGTCCGAGAGCGACAAAGAATACCAAGGATGGAGGAGGAATTAATTGTGTTGGTATAGGAGGTATGAGAGGCCAAGCGCAGAAGACAATTTAAGAATGCTTGTGCAGTTCTCAAAGGAGCCCTCCGAAAGCGATTCCAAAATGGAGAGAAGGCACCACGCTACTATAATACTAATTTTTTTTCCAGGCAGCAAAAGAAGAGTGGGTCCCTCCCGAGGAACCCCTCCCCCCACCTAATCGCCCCCCAGACGAGACCTCTAAAAAACAAACAAAACATACCTCAATAAATCTACAACGGTTGATCTTAGTTTGAAAGCCCCAGCACCACGTCAAGGTGTCAACCACGCTGGGGTCCCACGAGCCATCCGCTGTTTAGCCAACTAATGTTGGACGGATGATAGCCGAATCCATATCATTCCATGGTCTAAAGTATCCTGCGGTCAGGCACCCTCGTTGTGAGGCGTGTCACCGTGCTCGTGAGCAACAGTAAATACTGCTCGTGGGAGCCGGGACGCTCCCGGCGGGCAGGCGCTCTGGCTGTCGTCACAGTCCTAGAGCTCCTCCGCAACAGTGATGCAAATTCCATGAAGAGGAAAGAAGGGGATTTGGTGGGGAGGTGGTGGTATTTATAAGGAGCCAGGGGGTGCCAAGAAGTTTCTCGCGCTAGGGTTTTGTGAAAGATGTGGGTCGCAAGTAGGGCTCATGAGCGAGTTTTGGTATTTTGAGCGCCGTGTCATATATCATTACTGAGGGAACCTTGAAACCAACCTCACCCTGTTTATTGTCCGCAGGCTCCAGGCAGTTCTGGAGGGTTGTAATTGTTATGGCCCCCTCCCCCACCAAGATCCGCTACAAATGGAGCAAATAGTTTCCAATTCCCTTGAGATAAGGAAGCTAGTGCTAGTTAAACATTACCGTAGTTAGAAACCCTAGTAGTTATAGGGGGGGCCCTTCTCTGGCATTATGCTATCGGTAGTGGTTGGCGGGTCTAGTTGGTCTTCATCTTAACTTTGAATACCGCGAACTGGAATAATTGGGGTCGTGTGCTATGTTGTCGGATTAAGAAGAAACATGCTAAACGCACTCGTCACCAATTACGCGATATCATTTTGGAAAATCCTTGACATTTACTCAAAGAGAAAAAAGACACTTCATCCCCGTCCAAGTCATATACATCTTTAACCAAAATACTCTCATACTCCGCAGGATGGTCAGTAACCGGTCATTTACGTTACTGTACACTTACCCGTCGAAGATTTACCGCTGATTGTTGATTATTGTCGATTGAGAAAGCAATAGCAAAATCAACCCCACCACCCCACCATTAGTGTTTAATCATCATTAAACATGTTTCAGATTACAAACGCTTCTGGTGAGTGTCGTATTTCAAACAGAAAAAAGTCCCTGTACATTGGAACTCAATTTTCATCTGTAATATAGGAAGGAAAGTGAGCTGAATCAACCTAAACAAACAACTCATTTATTGCAGGGCATCCTCCTTTTAGAGTACAATGTGCCCAAGCAAAGCACCGAAAGGTTGAGCCAGAACTAGACTCCGGATTACTGAAAACACCCGCTTTGTCTAGCAAGGCTTGGCTGTGTAGTTCCCCCCTGTAAGGAAAACTTGGGAAAAAAACCAAAGGGTCCGAAAAATAACCATAGTCGGGAGCCTAATACTCGCTATAAAAGTACCTTGTAGATTAGTCCTAGATGTTAATAGACGAGCTGGGTAAAATTTGGTCTCTGAGGAAAGAGCATGAGACCAACTGGGAATGAACTAAGAAAGGACAAAAAGCGTAAACGATAGTAGCTGCCAGTTACTGCATGGCTATCTCTTTTGGGCTTCGCTTATCGTAGAAATCCGATAATGGGAGGAGCCTTGGGATCCCGTCACGACGTGTCACTCATACGGCGCCCCGAACCTTTTGGAAGAATTATTTTCCCAGCAAACCTCTTAGATATCATAGGCGATTTGACTTAGCGTGACTGCTTAGTTATGGGGCCGTCTTGGCTTTCAACTCTCCTATTTCTTCTCTTACACTTAGGTCTTTTCTCTTGATAAGCCAAATTAATCAACACGGTCTCACTACAACTCTTATTTCTCTTTTCCTTTCTCTCTTATTCTTACCTTCGATAAAACAACACCTAACACCTTCCATATCCAATTAGCAGTTGTGTAAACACGCTGTTTCACTTACTACTTATCCGACCCTACTCGCGGCGTGTCCTTTCTAACAAAGCCTATCGCGAACCCAACCCCACCGATAAACCCTAACTTGAAAGTATCACTATCAAGTATCGTATTTCAAACCGATCCATCAAGCTCCAATCTGGCGCGCTCGGGTTTCCCCTCCAATAATTTCCTTTCCCTACAAAATCACACTCACACCTTCCCTTCCATAAAAACCCAAAATAACTACCCACCGCTCCCCAAACCCACATAACTTCACATAAATCGACAAACAAAAGCACAGCCACAATGCTAAGAAGGCCCACCACCCTCGAAATCCGGCCTTCCCGCTCCTCCCCATCCTCCGCCTATGGTCCCTTTACAAACCCGACCTCCTCAAACACCATAATCACCCCAGCACCATCCCCGTATTGGGCGACAAACTCGCTTTCATCTTCATCTTCATCTCCGCCGTCACCGTATGAGGCACAATGGTGCATCCCCGCTTTATCGTATCCTCCGCCTTCGGGGTACCCATCGTATTCGATAGAGGGCAAACTATTATCGATCCAGGCCACCGGTATCAGGGGACGGAAATCTTTTGGAGAGTTGGCACGGGAGATCCAGAAGATTGTCAGGCCGCCGCGGGAGCGAGCTCGGGTTCGATGTGGCATGGAGGGTAGAGGGGAGCTGAAGAAGAAGGAAGGGGGGAACGGGGGGTTCTCATGTAGCTTGGGAAAAGGTGCGAGCAGAGGTAGGAGTTATGCAGGGGTTATCAAGAAGGATCCCGAGAAGAAGGGAGAAAAGAAGGTTCGGAAGAAAGAGGAGAAAGTAGTGGTTGATGTTGAAGCTGGATTGCAGAGAACGATCTGCAGCGGACAGGGAGGATCCATGAGTGGCGCGGCTTGTAAATGTGACGGCTGGAAACTCGTACCGAGAGAAGGAGCTGGAGCAGGGAGTACTAGGCTTTCTGGGACGAAGATGGTCCTGTGTAACCGGTCTGTCGAATTGCTTAAGCAGCGGTATGCAGAGGAGGATGAGTAAGATAAAGGGTAGGGTGAAAAGAGTCTGAATTCTGTGTTAATGAACAAAATAAAAAGTTTTCTGCTTTCCTCCGTTAAATCCTTGGTTTATGTTTGTCATTTCAGAGAGCGGCATACGTCCTCGGGTAATTATTCAACATTCCTATATTCGCGTAACGGGGGAAATTTTCGTTCATTAAAGAAGGAAGCTTCGTGGCGCCGAAGCATAGTGGAAGAGATGTTTTCTGTTTGTGCTTTTGGGTCTCGTGATCTGTAATGAATTCTCTTTGCTCACAGAGCGGTATCTAGAGTTGGAGTAAGAAATGGATTAGCGTAAAAACCCGAATAATTAGACGATGTGCTATGTAGTCCAAAATTCCCTTCTCCGGAAAGGGGTAAAAAACACAGCCAAAATACAGCTCCTTTCTCCCTTCCGAGAGAGAAAAGAAGAGATCTTGCTTAGAGAGGAAAGCCTAACAACATAGCACGCCGCCCGATTATTCAGGTTTTTACGTTGTGGTGCCCCATCCACATGTTGCCGAAACATCGCGAATCTTGGCTGTAGCCCGGAGTCGGTGTGTTGGAAATCATGCCTGTGCTTTCCAAATTATGGACGCCCCGAGTGAGACTCTGTGACGGCTTGCGTCATCCACTTGTGTATAAGCCTATCTCTAGGCATCGCATCCTTTCTCTTCCTCTTTTTCTCTCAACTCTTTCTTTCCCAATCAGCGATAATAAGCATCAAAGCCCTAACCCAACATCTGCTTTCATAGCACCGCTCAGTACGGAATCTTTGACCGCCAAACTGCCCTTGCGATCGCTTAAACAACTTGGTTAATTCTTCTCTTCCGGGCCCACTTTTCACCTTCTCATAATTCGCTTAAAGATAGCACTGAGCGCTTGCGCGGGCGATCGTCTTTCTCGCCATGAAAGGCTCAATGTGCGCAGGTGACAGTGGCATCTTCTCACACTGAGTTAGGGGTCACTTGGAGTGTATTACCAAACTGAGATTCTTATAGCTTACACCTAGCCTTGCACAACCTCCAAGGTAGATCTCCTTCCTGTACAAGGTAGGTTGCCGAAAACGAAGAATAATCGCTTCTCATTATTAGTGAGTAAGTGGTCTGATATAGTAGAGTTTGCCTCTATCATTACTTAGCCTTCCTCCTACATACTACTTTAACTTTCCTTGATTACTTCCCTTGGCTAGATATAACAAGCTTGTAGGCAAACTCGGCTCGGGCTCCCGCGTTTTCTACTGGTCGTCCCATTGGAACTTGAATCTGGAATCGAGAAAATCAAAGTGATCGGGATTAGACACTTCCCAACCATGGCTTCTGGCGTCATGACGGGTGAGCCAATACGGTACGCTATGGCATTGTCCCGTGGGTTATCGCCAACGGTAGAAAAGCCTATTGGTCGAGTTAGGAGCAATACATAAGTCAATGGCCTCCCGGAAGCGATGAAGCGGGGGTGAAAATTAGTGGATAGGCTCGGTATTTGGTGCTGATATGAGACACCGCTCTACAGTAAACTGATAGGTTGGATCGTGGGAGAATACGTGTTGTTTGCGGCTATCAAAACACGGAATGATAGCCGTTTTATTGGAGTCGTTCTAGCTATAGCCACTGAGAATGCCTGACTGCTAAGCTGGAGTCATGACGACCCCACAACCCGCCTGCACTTCTGCCAACTGTTAGGGACTATACGTTGAACCTGTAAGGTAATTTTGCTCATATATTGGTTTCTTCCGAACTTTCCCTGGAACTGCCGTAGCAAAACGCGGTGTCGTAGGTCATCGCTATACTCTATTAAGGTGGACTTTCTACGCAGCCTAAATTTCTGGCGCATTTGCCATGGTGGGTTTAGGATGACTGTACAAACTTTCTTCAGGTTATTGCCTTCCTGATAATTTAATGGCTCCGCTTGAGCGCCGGATGGATGAGAGATAGATTATCAGGTGGGTAAAGCAGGGAACGCAGGAATTTAGAAGGGGTTCGATAGGGTGGTTAATAGTTTTTAGGTGTAGGTGGATAAATCGGGAACTAATTCATGCCGGAGACAATATCGGCTTAAAATCACAACGTTTAGGGTGAATTTCTGTTTCCGGTGGCTTCGGGAACGTCAACACTGGATCCTCTGCTATGAGAGAAAATAGCCTATAGGCAGTTTTTCTAGTTGTCCATCGACCCATCCACCGCTAGATTAGGGAAACAAGGAGGAAGTGAATAGATAAAGAAAATTAGGGAACGAGGAGATTTGTAACAAGGGGTTCTATGTGATCGCAGAGTAGTAATCAGGGTAGATAATACAGGTTACCAGGTGAGATAGCCAACGGGCGAATGCAGGCTGAAGACAATGAACAAGAACTCGCGAGCTTTCATTCAGAAAACGTTAACAAATGTCCAGAGGATTTGGAGGGGTGTATATCTACATACAAATGGGATTCCCGCCAATGACAGTAGCAGAGAACTTCAGGCACGGGCTACGCTGCTAAAGCCGGGACCACACAAGGAGAGGTGGGAAAGATGGCGATGCCAGCGAAATATTATGCTGGGCTGTCCGTGGTTGAGCGGGGCTGGCGCTGGGAACGGAGGAATCGCACGAGATTTGAGCGTAATCAATCGGGTACCCGGTGCTTGTCCTTCATCTTGGCTCATTCACTACTGGTAGTATCGCTACGTATCTACTCTTCCCACGAGTTCCCGGGCTCGCAGTGGCTTCACAACTCCTCCATGCCCCTTCATAGCAGAATAAGAGAGTGGTGTACCGCCGTGGTTATATAGCCTATCGGGTCGACACCTTCGTGCCCCTGCAGTAGCTTGACCATGCCGTCATGCCCCCTCCGCAACAGCACTCTCGAGTAGTGCTAGATCATTCTTGTCTGGGCGATTGGGGTCGGAGTTTTCCTGCTCCAGCAATAGTTTGACCACTCCTCCGTGTCCCTCGGCAGCAGCATGCCCGAGTGGTGTTAAATCATTCTTATCTGGACGATTGGGGTTGACGTTTTTCAGTCCCAATAGTAGTTTGATGACTCCTTCACGCTCCTGGGCAGCAGCCCATCCGAGTAGCCATAGAATATTATTTTCTCGATGATTGGGGTCGACGTTTTCCTGTCCTAAAAGTAGTTTGACAACTCTTTCATGTCCCTGGATGGCGGCCAACATGAGCAGTGTTATACCACCCTTACCTGGACGATTGGGGTCCACATTTTCCCGTTCCAACAGTAGTTTGACTACTCCTTCATGTCCCTAGCCAGCAGCATACCAGAGTGGTGTTAGGTCGTTCTTATCGGGGCGATTGGGGTCGACATTTTCCCGTTCCAGCAGTAGCTTTACCACCCCTTCATGTCCCTGATTGACAGCACGCACGAGTGGTGGTTGGCCATCCTTATCTACACGATTGGGGTCGACGCTTTCCTGTTCCAGCAGTAGCTGGACCACTCCTTCGTGCCCCTGGTTAGCAGCCCACGTGAGTGGTGTTCGATCACTCTGATCCGGGCGATTGGAGTCGACATTTTCCCGTCTCAAGAGTAGTTTGACCACTCCTTCGTGTCCTCGACTAGCAGCCCACGCGAGCGGTGTTAGATCTTTCTCATCCGGGCGATTGGGGTCGACATTTTCCAGCTCTAACAGTAGCTTTGCCACCCCTTCATGTCCCATGGCAGCAGCCTGCCCGAGTGGGGTTCGATTATTCTTATCCAAGCTATTGGGGTCGACATCTTTCCGTCTTAACAGTAGCTTGACTACTCCTTCATGTCCCATGGCAGCAGCATGCGTGAGTGGTGTTAGATCATTCTTATCTGGGCGATTGAGGTCGATATCTTCCCGTCCTAACAGTAGCTTGGCCACTACCTCATGTCCCTGGGCAGTAGCCCACGCGAGTGGTGTTAGATCATTCTTATCTGCACGATTGGGGTCGACAGTTTCCACTCTTAATAGTAGCTTGACTACTCCTTCATGTCCCATCATAGCAGCGCACCCGAGCGGTGTTCGATTATCCATACCCGGGCGATTGGGGTCGACGTTTTCCCGTTCCAACAGTAGTTTGACCACTCCTTCGTGTCCGATGGCAGCAGCCCACCCGAGTGGTGTTAGATCACTTATACCGGGGAGGTTTGGGTCGACATCATCTCGTTCTAGCAGCAGCTTGACCACTCCTTCATGTCTATTCCTCACCGCCCATGAGAGAGGTGTACCACCTGCGGAATCCCGCTGGTTAATCTGGTAACCTTTCGTGTTTATCAATGTAGTCACAAGTTCAACGATACCAAAGTAGGATGCGCAGTGTAGTCCAGAGAAGAGCGGAGAAGTACCGATGTGCCCGATATATCTGGGATGCAGCTCTTGCTGCAAAAGTGATGTGGCGGATATGTGGTCTTCGTACTGATCCAAGAGCCTTAGTGCAAGTGTCCTCGCGTGGTCTGACAGATCTTTGTTGGCATGAGCTCCCCAATATATCGAAGAATATGCAAGGAATAGATTTTTTTGGTAGTCCGGGAGAGGATGGGACGGGAGGTTCTTGATTTGTTGTGAATTCAGATACGTCAAGCAGGTTTCTGCAAGTATCGATTGGGGTTTACTAGGGAGATCTGGATGAGTACAAAGATACTCCTGGACAGTAAAGTGGATTAACCGTACAGTCGAAGCTTCCTTATCGACCGTGATTAAACCTTGGCAGCAGTCAAGCAATGTACCTATCAAAGGGATATTTTCCGAATCGAAATCCGCTGCGCCTGTCTCCACCGCCAGTGCGTGGCATAATTCATCCACCAGCAACGGCCGTTCTGAATGACAGACCCATGTGAGAGTTGCCATCGCAAGCTTTGACTTTTCCTCACCCTGGGCCTTTATTCGTATTGGAAATGGGCTAGACTGCTCACCATTATCGTTACAACTACTGCAGCGTCCCTGGCTAATGACCAAAATACATATATTCCCATTCCCGCGGCACACGAAACACAACCTCTACCACCTCCGACACACTATCACTCTCACACCGTTTCACTACTACTAGTTCATAC
>Ga0307507_10010170_pt1 | contig 12257 bp, 1 predicted proteins | sample 7_EM_MG_FD_207223 | JGI IMG/M metagenome (GOLD analysis project Ga0307507, IMG submission 207223) | Populus trichocarpa ectomycorrhiza microbial communities from riparian zone in the Pacific Northwest, United States - 7_EM | ecosystem: Host-associated > Plants > Roots > Unclassified | place... | reverse complement strand
TATTATAGTCTTTTAAGCCACTAGGCTTCCCTTTAGGGGTTAAGGCTAGGGCTAATAAATTAAATCCTCCTAGGACTAATTGGTGTTGTGGTTTTAATATAGGTATTAGGTTATTCTTTAAGTTTAACATAGTGGCTAGTAAGGAATTTTGTCTTACTATTATTAATTCTTTAGGAGTACGAAGTAAGGTAACTTGTGGACACGCTACTTCTAGCAGCGTCTGCGGTATCGTGGAGACGTAGAATTGGTTATAGGCTGAGCGTCGGTGAAGAAAAAGGCGCAACGTAATGTTATGGAACGCGGGCAATGGCTATAAAGCGTATATATTCGGGGAGTCTACAAGACGTTGCGCGATCGATTGTAAGGGTCGAGGGCGTAAGGAGGTGATATACCCTCGCGTAGCTGACATAAGCTGTACGCGAGGTGTACGCAAGAGCACGGGGTTCTCCTATAGAGGCCCCTGCGGTCGGGTTCCGTGACATTAATAAAGATTAATAATAGAATCTATTAGAGGGAATAAGCTAAGAAAGGGTAAGATAGAGTTCTATAGTTATATAAGGCGTAGAGTACGCATTAATAGACACAGAATTAGAAACTATAAAATGGTGGGCCAGAGCTAATAGACTTAAGCGGCACTAAAGAATCTAAAAGATAAAGTAAGAAATTATAGAAACCTAGAGGTTAAGGATTAAGTAATTATAGGACTAAGGAGTAAAGGCTAAACTAGGGATTTTAGCAGTAGAAAACGTTTAGGTGGACTCTATAATAAGAAAAATAGTTTAAAAAAGGAGCTTATATAAATTATGGAAAATAAGGTTATTTTACTAAAGACTATAGAGGAGGTTAGAGTAACTATATAGTAAAAGGCACTAGGTTATTAAAATATAATAATATAGATATAAGTGTATTGCGCAGAACTAAAGAGTATTTAATTAAGTACTTTACATTTTATTATAATAACGCATGCCAAATTTATAAGGACGCTAAGTATAGCGCAAGCTATTAGCCATAAGAGCTAGAGTTAAGAGGACTTAAGGGAATTAGAGAGTTAGATAAAAAAATAAAATAGACTCTATAGGCTGGATTAAGATATTATAGTAATATATAGATAAAGATTAGTGGTAATAATAATGGAGTTAAAGTACTTATTAATTAATAGCAATAAGGAAGAAAAAGGGACTAACTAAGGGTACCTAAACCTTAATAATATAACAGAAGTAGAGACTAAAACTACTATAAAATAAAGTTTAGATACGGCATCTATTACTTTATAAAACAGAAGGAGTAATATCTAAAAGCAATTAAGCAAGTAGATAACTACTAGTGCTAGCTTACTACTTAATAAAGGTAAAAGGCCATAGGCTTAAGATTCTTAGAATAAGATAAGAGATGCTTAAGATTTTTTAAAGTAAGATAAGATATACCTAAGAACCTATAATAGACGAAAACTAATAGGAAAGGGGAGTAGCTTAGTTTAAAGATAAACAAATAAGTACAGGATAAAGATTTTTAGAGAACTAAGATTTTAAAGAATAAATAAGGTCCATAGCAGTTTTAGATAAATATAGTATTTAGCCTAAAGGTTAAAAGGTTAATATAATAATTAAAAAGTAAGAGGACTTTAAGGATCTAGCTATAAGACGCAGAAAATAAAAAAATATAAATAAGTTTAGGCAATAAATTATTATATAGTAAGAATAGAAACTAAACTAGAGATTTAGTAAACTAGGACGTATAAGGAATAGAGTACCTATAATAAAATTATAAATAGGCTAAAAGTAGGCACGCTAAGGGCTAAGTGGCTTAATAACTTAAAACAAGAAGAGGATTTAGAGATTTTAACTATGTTTATAGAATAATATATAAACGGTTATAATAATATAGTAATAAAGAGATACTTCCTTATGGATAGATTGTATATACTTATAGAGTTATACTGTAGATAGTATAAGCAATAAAAGAATAATAAGTGGAAAGACTTTTATATATAGCTAGACAAGAGAGCTATACTAGATTAGGTATAAGCTTGCAGTGTAAAAGAATTGAATAAGCAACTTAATTCTAAATCTATAGAAATCAAGTAAACTAAATACATAAAAGTAGACCCGGAACTCTATAGTCTATAACTTAATATTTGACCGTATTCAAGACATACAAGGGTAGCGTCAGTTGTGTCTCAGAGCCTCTTAGGCGACGGTCTCGTGTCTCAGCGTAGTGCTAGTAAACTGTTACACACCCCCCTAGATTTAACGGTGTAGTTAAAGCTATAGAAAATAAAACGAAGATAAAAGCTATACCAAAATAGGAAATTTAGATACAACTTTAGGAGTAGTATAGGGTGATACTTAGGAGTCTTTATTAGTTATAGCAGTGATCTAATATTAAATGTCCACTAAATTTAATTGCTTTATCTATGCCTTGTGCCTTTAACAGGGTAGGATTTTAATAAGACCGTTAGCAGGCATCTTGTCTGTAGGGACCCATTATACGTTAATCTTTTTGTCTTGGACTTCCTATCTAAGTAAGTGCTAATAGACGTCGATATATTGTAGCTTGGTGTCAAGCTTTAGTGTATCCTGTCTTAGGAGTTATATAGTCTATATATTGTTGCATAGTAGGGTAAAATCGCGTTCTAAATTAAGACCAATTGCCTTAAAGAAACGCTGCCACTAGATAATCTCAACAGCAGCTATAGACAGGGAGAGAAGCTCCGCTTTAGTAGTTAAGCAAGTTACTAATCTTTATAGGGTTGCCTTCTAATCAAGTAGTCCTCTAAATAGGATAAATAGGTATTCTTAAAAGCTCCATCTAGTCTCTTTATAGTCCGTAAATACTGCGTCAGATGCTCTGTAAAAGGTAACTTCTTCTCCTTTAGGGTTTCTGAAGTAGATGTATGCTCCAAATACTTTGCTAGAGTATTTAATAGCTGTAAATTTTGTTCTAAGGCAATAGGCAATAGCTTGGTTTAATACATTAAGGTGCTTTTAATTTAAATTAGTAAGAAATTCAGCTAGCTTTAAATGCATCTTTATAATATTAGGTCTTCTAAATATGGCGAGGTGCGCAAAAGAACCAACCTGTTGCTAGTAGGCTAGTGTTCTTTAAGGGTTTGTTTACTAGTTAGATAGAATTAGTTCTTTAGTAGGAAGTAATAACTTAGGAAATCTTCCTGGTTAAATATTAAATTAACTGGCTATCTTTTTAATATAAGAATCTTGGCAGAGCCAGAGCTTTCTGCTTGCCCGATCTCGTTTAATTTAAATTCCTAGGAACCATTATAGGTCTCCTAGTGCACGGATCTCATATTAATGTAGAGGTTTAGCTTTAAATTCTTCTAGTCTTTAAAGGTCCTTTTTGGCAAATAGAACGGCAATATTGTCTACATAGAAGAAGACAATAAGTCGTCTATTAGTGTAAAGGTAGTTGGTACCTAAGACAGGCTTTAACCCAAATTTGACTAGTGTACTAGTAAGACTTTCAATCCATATAGCGCCATAAGTAGCTTTAGGATATGTCCGTTTTAATTAAAGCCTTCTAGGCAGTAACAGTATACTAGCTTATCTAGTCTTGCATTTATAAATGCGTTCACAGCATTATACTATTAAATCTCCAAATTAAATGCGGCTGCTATAGCCATAAGGGCACGGAATATTCAAGCAGCTAGGTCTCTTCCTTAGTAATCTATAAGTCTCTATGGACACATAGTTAAGCCTTTAGCTTTTGTAGGTAGCCGTTGCTATTAAACTTATATTTAAAGACCTATTTTAGCAGAAGGATCTAGTCGTTAGTTGCTTCTTCCTTTAGGACAGTCTTAAATGCCCCTTAGCATTTCAGGTCGTTGTATTCTTTTTCCATAGCCTTTTAAAAGCCAGTAGTTAAAGGGTGCTTTCTTAGCTCTTTAAGGTTCCTTAGTTTAGGAGGAAGATTATCTCTATACAGGGAGGATCTAGTTTAGTTAATGTCCTTTACTAGGCCTATGGCAAAGCCAGCGTAGTAACTAAATAGGGTAGGTATATTGGCTAGTGCTACTGCGTATACTTAACATTAAATTCATTTAGAACCTTCTGGTAGGATAAGGTTAGCAGAAGAATCGGCCAAAACCTCGTTAGCCTATAGAGCTGTATTTAACGATTTTGGTAAACTGCTTAGCTGGGTAGGACCTGTTTTAATTATATCTAAGATATCGTCTTAAAGTCCTCCTAGTATAGCATTTATTTCTAGCAGATCTAAAGATACCATTCTGCTAGGAGTTGGTAGCTGTTCAATATCCTTTATAGGAGGCTCTACTGAGTCGCTTAATATAGTTATTTGATCTATATTTAAGGTAGGTCTATATAGGATAGATTTATCTTTAGATTTGTCCTTATGGAGAGGTTCTGGTAGACTAATTGCCTAAATAGTGTTTTCTAATACTTCTCTAAGTAGGTAATTAATATTTTAACCCTTGGGGTTATAGAATAAGGTTTCGTTAAATATAACATCTCTGGTTTAAATAACTTTGTAAAGACTTAGAATCCAGATTTAGTAGATATTAGTTAAATCATAGCTGACTAGGTGTCCAATTAATATATAAGGAGCTAGCTTGTCTCCTTTTCTGACCTGTTTGTTTAGTATATAGGTCTTGCAACTATATTTATGCATATAGGTAAGTAATGGCAGCTTGCCGTAGGCGACCTTGTATAGAGTTTTCCACCCTAGTTACTTATTTGGTGTTTAATTAAGTGCATAGCTAGTAGCAAGGAAAGCCTCTGGTCCTAGAGATGGGGGTAAGGATACTTCTAGCTGTATAGACCTTGATTGTTCTATAAGGGTTCGTCCAGATCGTTCTGCTCCACTATTTTGTTCTTTAGTATATGGTGCTCGGCATTTAAAAGTAATGCCTTTATCTGCATACCATATCTCTAGGGTATCTTCTATTTGTCTAAATACTTGTTTATTATTACTCTAGAAGAAGGTAACATCTTAGTAGAATTGTATTTTAATTAAATAGTAGGTCTTGTAAATAGTAGGTAGGATAGTAGCTTTGTCCCTATTCTTAGAGGTAAATATAAAGTTAAATTTAAAATACGTGCAATAGAAATACATAATATATCTATTACCGTTATATCCTAGTACTCCAAGGTAGATAATATCAAATGCTAGCCACTTAAATAGTCGAGTGGCTAGAAATTTGTGTTCTTATCTTTAAGAGATCTGCTAACGTATTCCACGGGCTAGTGACCCACATGGGCCAGTGACTTACGTCAAAACCCTACTAAAAATTAGAGAATATATACCTTAATATCATAACAACGACTTAATAATAAATTCTAATAATTTAGATTTAGACTTTTATATATACTTTACAGCTTCTATTAAAGTTGCTTAGTAAATAGTTTAGTAATTTTTAAGATATTAAAATTTAGGGGCTAAAATGAGGCCAAATTACTATATCTTAAAAACTACTAAACTATTTACTATGTAACTTTAATAGAAGCTATAAAGTATATATAAAAGTCTAAATCTAAATTATTAGAATTTATTATTAAGTTGTTGTTATGATATTAAGGTATATATTCTCTAATTTTTGGTAGGGTTTTAACGTAAGTCACTAGCCCGTGTGGATTACTAGCCCGTGGAATACGTTATATATGCTTTATTAGTAAGCAAACTTTACATTTAATTTTAGGCGGTGCTCGTTTATTGGTTTTAAATTCCGTCAACTCTACGCTAATAACGTGCTTAGGAAGCTGTGCAATGGCATTAGGTCCTATATGGCCAAGTATCTTATACCATCTTGTAGCTGTGGCTCCGATTAGTTTATAGGCCATTTGGCTTGGCTAAAATCTTCCTGTTAAGAAGGTCAATTAAGTCAAATCTAGGGTACTCGTAGGCTCTCTATGCATTAGTGCCCAGTATCCCCCTAGTCATTTTGCATAGCAGACTGTTTTGCTAGTTGCTAGACGGTAGAGCAAGTTTCATCCTAAGTTAAAATGGATATCATTATTAGTAGCTCTTAAGAGTGCTACAATATTTGTAAATATAGTGGGTACTAGTGTGGTGGTGTAGGTTGGACGTCGCCTACTGTCTTGGCATTTTCCTATATTTGTAGAGCCTTCGGCCTTCCTCCCTCCTTCTTACATATCATCACGACCCTACCAGTTTACGGAATACATTCTTTTCTTTCTTTCTTACTGACTGCTTTCTACTGATTGATTCTGACTGATTACGACCGACCGACCGACCGATCGACAGACAGACTGACTGACTGACAGACTGCACCGTGACTTCCCATCGGAGAGACACCGTACCCTCCCACACTAGTACTATATAGGATAGCTTCATTTTTAACTTCCTAGTAGGTGTATTAATAGTAATGGCTACTATTCCATAGGCTTGTATTTTCTTAAAATTTCCGCTAGCAATTAGGTAGTCGTCTTCTGCTGCTAGGTATAAGAAGGTAAAGTCTTCTTTATTATTGCAGACGTGGGTATCTGCGCTAGGGTTAAGTATCTAGGTGTTCTGGAGTTTAAAAGGAGTTTAACCAGTACTAAACACGGCAGCATAGCTAGTCGGTTTAATAGAAGGTGGGGTTTTAGAATTAAAATTAATTATAGATTCTATATTCTAATTGTTCTTCTTTACTTCCTATTCTCTTTTTTAAATTTAGTTAATAATGCATTTAATCCAAGGTGTAGATAAAATAGCTTCATCTACTTTCTTCTAGACGTCTGCCCTTGGTCTCCATCCTTAAGGGCGCTTGTGCTTGGTGATGTAGTAGCATTTGTTAAACCAATGTACAAGGCCATATATGCATTCCTTGTTCCATTTTAAATTTAAATTTAAATTGCTGTTGGAGTCTAAATTAGAATTGGAATTGTTTTAAAGGGTTATAAATGCAAAGTTATTAGCAGTTAAGGTAGACGATACTTACTGCATATAGTAGTGCTCCTTAAATTCCTTGATGAGGTCAATAATGGATAGGGCATCTTTGTCCTTTCGTTCTTTTCTAATAAGGTCTACTTTGAGTGCTCCTACAAAGCTAGAAGAGATAGATTTGATTGCTTGTACAAAATTATAGTGGGGCCTAAATCCCTATATATCTAGAAGCTCCAATTCCTCTACTAGCTTATAGACGCTCCTCTAGTTATTTAACCATTTTTTAATACTCTGCTGTTTGTTATAGGCTTTAAGAGCCGTGTATTAATTTAGGACGTCGCGCTTTTAACCTAAGGTGGTAGGGGCGAGTACAGTCTTTAACTCTTAAAGGCGTTTGTATACCGTTTCGAGGTCTTTAATAAGAGGAAGGTAGGCTACCGACGTTATGCGGACAATATAATTGCTAATATTATTTATGGCTTGCTCTTGTTTATAGTATACGCGGATATCATCCTTATATTCCACGTAGAGTTGATTATAGGCAATGAGTTAGTTTAGATCTAGCTTGGCTATTAATATAGCAGTAGGAAGCACGTCTCTTAGTATAGGTTAACTAGGTAACTGCAGCTTTAGAAGCTCATCTTTCTTCTTTAATAAGTTAATGTACTACTATACGTTGTTTATTTTAGCAGTATCTTAAATAATAAAGCACCATTATATCTAATTAGATGGCTTTTCAAAAATAAGGTTGAATTTTAAATAAGGTCCGTCTGTATTAGTTGTTATTTTTAGAATTTGACAGGTCAAGCAGAGTCCTAGGTTAGCGTCTTGGCAAAACCTTATTTTGACGTTTTTTGATTCATCAGTTCGTTCGTCTATTAGGTACGTTCGTCAGTTAGATACAACCGTCCATTCGTTTAGTAGTAGAGGTCGTCTACAGCGTAATGGCTATAGACTAGTTTTAGTATTTAAAGAAGCTCAAGACACTTACAAAGGTGGTAGAAGTAGTAACTTCTTAAATAAGGTAGTAGATTAATTAGTTTAGTAGGTAGTGCAATCTGGACTTATAACTGTAAGCTTATAGTGTAGGAGAGTTAAATAAGCAACTTAATTCTAAATCTATAGAAATTAAGTAAACTAAATACATAAAAGTAGACCCGGAACTCCATAGTCTATAACTCGATATTTAACCGTATCCAAGACATACAAGGGTAGCGTCAATTGTGTCTTAGAGCCTCTTAGGCAACAGTCTTATGTCTTAGCGTAGTGCTAGTAAACTATTATATTAGGCTATGTTAGAAAAACAAATAAGTTATATTAAAGGAGCCTTAATTATAATATTTAGGAATATAGAGAAATAAGCTATAAATTGGAGAGAAATAATATAGATATTAGTACTAGTGTAACGAAGCCTTGTGGGAAATACCACGGTAGACTCGCTAATGGGCTGGGTATGTAGGTAAACAGGAAGTTAATAATGTAACAAGTACAAATAACAACTGATGGAGTGGTTGCCTAACAGATTAACTCTAATTGTATTCTGAGATTCACTATAAAGAAAGGAACTATCTAGGTAGGGACTGTGGGTCCTTAAATACACATCCATACGCCTAAGAAAGTCCTTGCTCTGCCTGCTCTATTCGCTCTGTTATAGATCTTACAGATTACACAGATCACACAGATCACATCACGTGACCTCGATTACCATTCCTCGTTACATAGTTTTACCAGATCTATCCTAGACCGTGCCTGTATCAACCAACTAGCTTCCTCCAACTCCTCTCCAAGTAGTCGTAGCATCGTACTTAAAGCATCCGTAACAACTAGTAAATAAGATAATAGCGTTTAGATTAATATAAGAAAGGGTTAAACTTAAGAATAAAGATAAGCTATAAATTAACCTAAGATACCTAGTATATTATACGTTATTATAGATTGCATATATAGATAATATATGCAATATATATAGGGTACTAAAAGATAAGTATTATAAGTATTTAATAAGAATGTATTAAATAATAGAAGAAAAGTGGTTTAGAAATGCTAAGTATATATATAGATAGTACCTAGTAGAAGTTTAGGAGTTAGGTAACTTAATACTTTAATTAGAAAGATTCCTTACAGAAGAATACCTAAATAGATAATAGTAGTGGGAGTGCCTAAAGAATATATATCTATGGCATATTAAAGAAAAGAAGTAAATTAAGTATTGACTTAAGGAGGACTAAGTATAAACAGGATCTAGTAGCTAATAGTTAAAAAAAGTAGACTCCCATAGAATTAGAGGGAGTTAGTAGTAGAGCCTTAGACCCTTAAAGAAATTATAGGTTAATACCTAAATTTACACATTAAATGGCAAGATTAAAAGTTTAAAGCACTAGTAAATAGTGGAGTAATAAGAAACTATATATTAATAGTAGTAATAAAGAAGATAGGGTTACTATATAGATAAAAAGAACACTTATACCTATTAACGACAATTTTAGGAGATCTAATAGCCTATAAAGGAGGCATTATTAATCTTAAAACAGGACCTATTTAGATAACTATTAAAGGGAGATAAGTTAAGATGTCTTTTAATATCCTACCATTAGGAAAGAATAAAGCAATATTAGGAATGCCTTAGTTACGGGAATATAATCTAAAGATTAATTAGGTTATAGATTAGGTTAATATTAAGGATACTTAACAACATAGGATATAACAAACTATTAAGATAGTATAGTACTAGGTTAGAGCGATATATAAGGAAACTGGGCAAAGCTTAAGTTATATACTAAAGAGATACTATAAGTACGGTAAAAAGCTATTAAAGTATATAGTATAGGACTATAAAATAGAATTGGAACTAAAAATAAGCCTAGGGTTCTTTCCAATCTATAAGCTAACTAAAGAAGAGTTAAGAGTACTTAAAGAGTTTATCTAAGAAAACCTATAAAAAGGGTATATTAGACCGTTATAGTTATTAGCAGGATATCTAGTACTGTTTATACTTAAAAAAAAATGGAAAACTTAGGCTATACATTAACTATAGATAGTTAAATAGAATTATAAGAAAGGATAGGTATTCTTTACCCTTAATTAATAAAATCTAAGATAGGATTAGTAATGCGTAAATCTTTATAAAGATAGATCTAAGATGGGCGTACTATTAAATTAGGATTAAGGAAGGCAATAAATAGAAGGCAGCCTTTAGGTTAAAGGAAGGGCTATATAAGCTATTAGTTATGCAGTTTAGACTTATAAATACACTAGTGACATTCTAGAAATAAAGATAATCGTTAGGGTAAAAACTAACGAAAATTTTGACCAAGTTTACGCTTACTAAACCTTTTATTTAGAGCTTTGATATAAAGCCTTAATTTAGAAGCTTTTAATCTAAAAGCTATTAGCTTAGGGGTATTTAAGAGAGCTTTTATAGCTAGTAATAAAGATTATATTGGTTACGAATCTAGTATATATTTAAACTATAGAGCTTTAATGCAGAGCCCTCTATATAGGATGTAATAGAGTAGTTAATTATAATTCCGATTTAAAGCTTTATATACTAAATATTTTTAATCGCCTAATAACCAAATTGCTATATGGCTGTCTACTACCTTAATATAATAACGCGATTTAATAACAACGCGATGGCTTGGCGGTGATGTAATGGCTTAGCAATAACGTAATAGCTTAGTGCTGAGTAATGGGAGAAAGGGTAAGAGAGAGAGAAGAGGGAAGGGAGGAGATTAGGGGTGGCTTGGCCACTGCAAGAAAGTCGTAATATTAATATAGTGTTAAACTTTAAAAATTATATCTTAGGAGCGTAATTAACAACCCCTATATAAAATATTAATAACGTCCAATTTTAGAACACTAAATTAGTAGATCTTCTAAGAACGCTTATTATAAGTAACTCTAAGTGCGAAATCTAAAATATTTAGCAGTGGTATGGGTATAGGAGGGGGCATATATTTGTGTTCCCAAATGTTATTATATAACGTAATTTTTTGGCAAAGAAAATTAGAAGTCTCCTTAGGGGTAGAGCGTTAGCGTTTTACTAGTCTCCTCCCGTCTTATCTCTCGCCCGTCTCCTTATCTGAGGCTGTCTATATTACTATATTAACTAATAGATCTCTTAGTGGAGACTAAGGAGTATTAAAGCATCTCTAGCTTATTGTAAGGAAGAAGAAAAGAAGAGAGGAAGATATAGAGGAGGGAGTATTTATAGATGGGAAGAGGCCTATAAGTATAGGATACTAAGTAGGATCTAGGTTATAGCCTTTCTAACTAATATAGTACTTTAGCGTTCTCCTTACTAGCTTATAGGCTAGTATTTCTTTAATTTCCTATTTGTTGTTACTATTAACTTAAATTAATAGGGGAGGTTTATTCTTTTATCTAGGCAATAGGTTATTTATAGCTTTCCATAGCTTATCCAGCAAGAATTTAGGGTAGACCTTAATCAAATCTAAGAGCTTTACTTTATATAAGTTGCCTATCTTCTTAAGGACCTTATATAGTTCTGCTATTTAATAGTTTAGCTTATAGCTAGGCCATTCTATCTTTTAGTTCTTTATTATAACCTAGACTATATCACCTATAGTAAAGTTAGGCTTATGCCTATACTTATTTGCTTACTATTTTATTAATTTCTAGGCCTTTTCTAGGTTTATATAGACTACTTTCTAGGCTTCTTTATAAGATAGTTTTTTGTATATAGTCTATAGCCCTTCCGTTCTTTTCTAGTCGAAGCTATATAGGGTAAATACCCTATTTCTAGCTAGATAGGTGCAAATTCTATAAAGTTATAGGGTAGGGTAGCCTGGGCGTAGTCTATTAGAGGTAGTAGTTCAGCCTAATTATCCTAAAAGTAGTTAACAAAGGGTTGGAGTCTCTAGTCTAAATACTGATTTATAATCTTCGTCTAGCCATCTATTTACTAGGGGTAGTATATTATAGAAAGCTTTAGCTTAATATCTAGGATCTAGGTAAACTTATTCTAGAAGGCTAATATAAATTATAGCCTATAATTGGATATAATAGTATCTAGTAGTCCGTAAATATAGTAGATATAGTAGATATATAGTTAGGCCACTTCTTTAGCATTAATATTCTTATAATAGGGAATTAAGAACAGGCGCTTGCTAAAGCGGTTAACTTTAATTTTAATTTTAATTTTATATCCATTGTATTATACTACGTACAATACTGCGCATGCAGCCTCTAGGCTATGGCGCTATAGTTCTATATACATGAATCCTTTCTAGGCAGCTTAATATGTACTAGGAGCTATGTCCTAGTAGTTTATAAACCTCTAGACTAGAGGTTTACCGCTCCCTAGTAAATTACTAGGTTACGACAACTATTAGGTAGTATTAAAACAGTAGAAAAACGGTAAAAGAAACGGTAAGAGA